>Ga0160443_100111_pt1 | contig 130946 bp, 111 predicted proteins | sample HID1972I_E1MG_FD_108244 | JGI IMG/M metagenome (GOLD analysis project Ga0160443, IMG submission 108244) | Enriched pill bug-associated microbial communities from UW Madison campus, WI, USA - HID1972I_E1 MG | ecosystem: Host-associated > Arthropoda: Insects > Digestive system > Unclassified ... | reverse complement strand
CTGCAGTCCGGTACCACCGACGCCCTGCAGTCCGGTACCACCGACGCCCTGCAGTCCGGTACCACCGACGCCCTGCAGTCCGGTACCACCGACGCCCTGCAGCCCGGTGCCACCGACACCCTGCAGCCCGGTGCCACCGACGCCCTGCAGTCCGGTACCACCGACGCCCTGCAGCCCGGTACCACCGACGCCCTGCAGCCCGGTACCACCGACACCCTGCAGCCCGGTGCCACCGACGCCCTGCAGTCCGGTACCACCGACGCCCTGCAGTCCGGTACCACCGACACCTTCGGTACGTATCGGAGCAAGCACGCCCGCGACAAACACACCCTGCGAGACCGGCTGCACGCCGAGAACTTCAAGCCTGTCGCCCGCCTTGATAGAAACGCTCGCGCCACCAAGGGTGGGCGTCGTATCTATTGTGAGACCGCCGATCTTGACGCGCCCAGCGCGGTCGACTGACTTGACGACACCAGCAACAAACAGCTCCGTAGCACCAGGAACGTTCAGCTCCGGTAGCACCGTGAGGGACGCCACGCGAGTCGTCCCGTCACGATTGAATTCACCATCTACCCAAACGAGAGTGCCCGGCGCGAGCAGACGAACGCCTTGCATCGCCGGGTAGGACTTGCGGCCGGCGAGCAGTTTCGCGGAGTTGACCGCGAACTTCTGGCCCAGCACGACCACTGATTCATTCTTGGTATCGACTTGTTCAACCGTACCGATGGCGAGCGGGGCGGCATTTACCAAGAGAGGGAACGTTGCGGCAATTGCGAGCGCGGAAGACGCAGTTCGAGACAGAAACTTTGTCCGAGCCTGGAATTTCATTCTTCGAATCTCCCCGTCGCCAAGGGCTCCGCCTGTACAGAACCCTTCGATCTACCTTATGTAAGGTAACTTAGCAGTAAATTGTGAAGTTGGTCAAAGCTTTGGCAATTGCATTTGCCGAACAAATGTGCGGCAAACGCTTATGTTAAGAATGCGCACGTATGCGGTTCGACGTAGCGCAAATGCAGACAACTTCTCGCGCGCAACCCCAGCGAACGGAATGGCCGGTTAAGGCGCTGATTACATTACTTTTCTTTGCCAGAACGGCTGTCTTGGACAAGCGTATGGAGGGAGCGCTCGTCGGGCGTCGGCTCGACATACAGAAAGACATTTAATCCCGTTGCAACACGGGGCTCAGTCTCAGACGTACCGGATGTCGAATACGGCGTTAACCAATTATCCAAGTCCAAGAGGAACTCGGTCGCGCGCTCGCGCGAATATGCTTCGAACTTCGGGACCACATCAGCCGGCAACCCTCTATCCGCAACGACGAAACGTTCGAGCCGCTTCGTCGAATTCTTCGGATTCATATTGAACTCAAGGGTTTCGGTCAGGCGCGTTAGCGTGCTTCCAAAGTACTCTATCTGAGGCGCTGACATCGGCTCGGGCATCATGAAATAGCGCGACGTCGCTCTATAGTGCTTCTCGCCTGAGTAAGTTACGGACCCGACGCTGATCAGTTCTTCAAGCACGATCCCTGCACTGACTTTGGAATCCACCATCGCGACAAGATTCTTTACGCACCTGCCGCCAGCGGGAACTTCGAACTCGAGCTCCAGCGGAATTCCATACGGCCCGACGTATAGGGGATCGGTGTGCCACTTCTGCAGGACTTCGGTAAGTATATTCGTCAGCGTTGGATCTGCTGACGGCAGCGCCCCTTCATTGTCAACGTAGTAGTCCACTTGATGACGCGACACGCCCGTCGCCATGGCTACCCGAGCCCGACTCGGCTTTGCGGCGTGATCGAGTCCATCCCGAAGCGCGCTCTCGACATACACGCCGCGCGCAAGCTCGGAGAACTCATCAAATCGAATCCCAGCTCGTATCAGCACCTTCACGACCGGCCGGAGAACGCGCCGAACCGCATGCAAGAGCTGGGACCTAGATGCAGACGTAGGTGCCATAACGATCCTCGACCAAACACGCCCTATCGTTACCGACATTCGCCTTCACGACATGCCGCGAGAAGTAGTGACAAAAGCCTATTCCTCGCCTGTACTGGAGCCAGGGCCGTTGATCTGACGTAACGCGGGCAATGCGGCACTTCACGTCCGCTCCCCCGGATCAAAAATGCGACGGTGCTCCAGTATCGCGTACCGATCCGTCATTCCGGCGATGTAGTCGGCGACGACGCGAGCGCGCTCACGGTCGGTGGCGCGCTTCAGGCGTTGCGCGGCTGCGCGATCTTCGGTGGGCATTAGATTCACATCATTGAGAAAGGCTTCGAAGAGCTCGCGGATCACGCGGCGCGCCTTGGTCGTCATTCGCTGCACCTTGTAGTGGCGATAGACGCGCTCGTTCAAGAACTTCTTCAGCTCAAGATGCTCCGCGCGCACTTCGTCGCTCATGCTCGCAAGCGGCTTCGCGCGGCGGCGGATGTCCTCGATCGTCGAAGGAGCTGCGGCATCGATGCGCGCGCTGGTGGCGCGGATGAGGTCCACGACCACGAAGTTGACCATGCGGCGGATCACCTCGTGCACGAGACGCCGCTCGGCGAGCCCTGGATATTCACGCGTAACGAGATCGAACTGCCGGCGGAAGAGGCGCACGTCGAGCAGCTCCTTCACTTCCACGAGGCCCGCGCGCATTCCGTCGTCGACATCATGATTGTTGTAGGCGATCTCGTCCGCGAGATTCGCGATCTGCGCCTCGAGCCCCGGCTGGCGGCGCTTGATGAAGCGCTCGCCGAGCTCGTCCAGCTCGCGCGCATTGCGTACGGAGCAGTGCTTGAGAATGCCTTCCCGGCACTCGAACGTGAGGTTCAGGCCCGGGAACGCCGCATATCGTTCCTCCAGGTGATCCACTACCCGCAATGATTGCAGGTTGTGCTCGAAGCCGCCGAACTCGCGCATGCAAGCATTGAGCGCTTCCTGCCCCGCATGCCCGAACGGAGTGTGGCCCAGGTCGTGAGCAAGGCTGATCGCTTCGATGAGGGGCTCGTTGAGTCGCAGCACTCGCGCGATGGAGCGCGCGATCTGCGCCACTTCGATGGAGTGCGTGACTCGCGTGCGATACAGATCGCCCTCGTGGTTCACGAACACCTGCGTCTTGTAGACCAGGCGCCGGAAGGCGTTCGAATGGATGATGCGATCGCGGTCCCGCTGGAACTCGGTGCGATATTCAGGCGGCGGCTCCGGGTGGCGGCGTCCGCGTGACAGGGCATCGTGGGCGGCGAAGGGCGCGAGCGAATCCGGGCCTCTGTCGACGTCGTTCACTGCGCTATCCGAGGTGCGCCTCGAGCGTGCGCTGGAGTGCTGTGTCCGGGTATTCGGCAGTGACGAAGGAGGCCCCTATGGAGCGCATCAGCACCAGCCGGATGCGTCCGCTCTTCACTTTCTTGTCGATGCGCATGTTCTCCAGCACCGTGGTCGCCTGCACGTCCCGCGCTTCAGTGGGCAGCCCTGTGCGTTCCAGGAGCTTGCGAAGGCGCTCCACGAAATCCTCGCTCATGAGGCCGGACTCGCGCGACATGGTGGCCGCCATCAGCAGCCCTGCGCCCACGGCCTCGCCGTGCAGCCAGCGCGTGTAGCCAGTGGTGGATTCGAGCGCGTGACCGAACGTGTGCCCCAGGTTGAGCAGCGCGCGATCGCCCTGCTCGCGCTCATCGCGGCCGACGATCTCCGCCTTGATCTCGCAGGACCGGCGGATCACGTGCGTCAGCGCTTCGGCATCGTGCGAGAGAAGCCGGTCCATGTTCTCTTCCAGCCAGGCGAAGAGCGCTTCGTCGCAGATCAGGCCGTACTTGATGACTTCCGCCAGCCCGGCGCGCAGCTCGCGCGGGGGCAGGGTCTTCAGCGTGTCCGTATCCGCGATGACGGCGCTCGGCTGGTGAAAGGCGCCGATCAGATTCTTGCCGCCGGGGTGATTGACGCCGGTCTTCCCGCCCACGGACGAATCCACTTGCGCGAGCAGCGTGGTCGGCACCTGCACGTAGGCCACACCCCGCTGGTAACACGCGGCCGCGAACCCCGCCATGTCACCGACGACGCCACCGCCCAGCGCGACAACCGTGCAGTCCCGCGCGAAACGATTGGCCACCAGCACATCCAGAACCCGCGCGACGGTGGCAAGCGTCTTGTGGGCTTCCCCATCGGGAAGCGTGACTTCAACGATGCGCCGCCCGGCCAGCCCCACCTTGAGCGCATCCGCATAGAGCGGGCCCACGGTGGTGTTGCTGACCAGCAGGACGTCGCGCCCCGGGACGTGCCGGGCGAGCAGATCCGCGCGGGCCAGCAGACCGCTTCCGATGAGGATCGGATAGCTGCGACTGCCGAGTTCGACTGTTAGCGCATTCACGTCAGGTGTTACTACCGGGTGCCAGCGAGCCTCCGTGGCCGCCGCAGTATATACGCGGCCTCAGCGGACGTGCCCCGGCCCGGCCGATGCAACCTCAGAATCCCGACGTCGATGCCCATCTCAGCGCCCGAAGAATCTCCTCGGATACGCTGCGCACCCGACGGCCGTCGGTAGCGATCGTGACATCGGCGATCTCGCCATAGAGCGGCGCGCGCTCGCGCATGAGCTGCTCCAGCTTCAACGCCGGGTCCACGTTGTTCAGCAGGGGACGGTTACGGGCGTGCTTGACACGATGGGCCTGCTGCGCCACCGAGGTTTTCAGGTAAACGACAAAGCCCCGCTGCGCCAGGCACGCGCGGTTCTCCGGCAGCAAGACGGCGCCACCGCCCGTGGCGAGCACCATCCGATCCAGCACCGTCAAGGCTTCGAGCGTTTCGCGCTCGCGCTGGCGAAACCCGGCCTCGCCTTCCCTCTCGAAGATGTAGGGGATGTCGACCCCGGTACGCCGCTCGATTTCCGCATCGCTGTCGTAGAACGGCACGTGCAGGAGCCGCGCGAGGTACTTGCCCACGGCACTCTTGCCGGAGCCCATGGGACCGATGAGAAATACGTTGTGCTTGCCGACCATCGCGGTGGCGAGCATACCGGATCGGGCGGAGGGCGGCGTTCGCCCTCCCGGACGCGCAAAAAGACGCGGCCGCCCGAAGGCGGCCGCTGCGTGTGGACCGACCGATTCCCCGCAGGTCAGTAGACGTTGACCCCTTCGTGGAGAATCTTCGGCGTGACAAAGATGAGCAGCTCATCCTTGTTGTTGGTTCGGCGTGTCGTCTTGAACAGGCGCCCGAGCACCGGCACATCGCCGAGGTAGGGCACTTTCGTTTCGCTCTCGCGATCTTCGGTTTCCAGGATGCCGCCGAGCACGACGGTCTGGCCGTCATTCACGATCACCTGCGTAGTGATCTCGCGAGTGTCGATGGAGGGCACGCCGACACCGCCCGTGGTGACGATCACGGAGCCGACGCTGTCCTTCTTCACGTTGAGATCGAGGATGACGCGGTTGTCCGGCGTGATCTGCGGTGTCACCCGCAGGCCCAGCACGGCCTTCTTGAATTCGACGGTGGTCGCGCCGCTCGAAGCCGCCTGCTGGTACGGAATCTCGACACCCTGCTCGATGGTCGCCTCTTTCTGGTTGGCAGTGATCACGTGCGGGTTCGACTTGATCTCGCCACGCCCTTCCGCCTGCATGGCGGAGAGCTCGAGGTCCACGATGTAGTCCGAGCCCAGGATGGCGAACGCAAGGCTGCCGGCCGGTGTCGGCACCGGCAGGTTCACGTTGTAGCGCTGCGGAGCGCCCGTGGGACCCGTGGGCACATCGACGGGGCGCACCGTGCCACCGCTCGCGAGGTTGTCGAGCGCGGACGCGAGGCTCGTGTCGACGCTCTGGGCGGTGCCCGACGTGATGATCGCGCCATCCTGCCCGTTGCTGCGGATGCCCGTGTACCCGACACGCACGCCGAGGTCGCGCGAGAAGTCATCGTTGACGATGACGATGCGTGCCTCGATGAGCACCTGCCGGATCGGGATGTCGAGCGTCGCCACGAGGCGGCGGATGTCGGCCAGCCGGTCCGCCGTGTCCTGCAGCAGGAGCGTGTTCGTGCGCTCGTCGACGGCGACGACGCCGCGCGCGGACAGGAGCGAACCGCCCTGAGCCTTGATGAGGTCCGCCATGTCGGCGGCCTTGGCGTAGTTCACCTGGACGTACTCGGAGCGCAGCGGAGCAAGCTCCGAGACATCCTTGCGAGCAGCGAGCTCGGCCTTCTCGCGCGCCGCGAGCTCATCGGTGGGTGCCACGATGATGACGTTGTCCTGCTTGCGCTTGTCGAGGCCCTTCGTGCGCAGCACGATGTCGAGGGCCTGGTCCCACGGGACGTTCTGCAGGCGCAAAGTGACGCTGCCGCGTACGGTGTCGCTGACGACGATGTTCTGGCCGCTGGCATCCGCGAGGAGCTGAAGCACTGCGCGGGTTTCGATGTCCTGGAAGTTGAGGGTCAGACGCTCGCCCGTGTAGACCGGCCTCTCCTCTGCCTGCACGACGGCCGGGCGGGCCCGCGTCACTTCGACGACGTACTGGTCATCGGACTGGTAGGCGAGGTGCTCGTGGTCGCCGCTGGCGTTGATGATGATGCGCGTGTCGTTGCCGGTGCGCACCACGTCGAAAGACGACACGGGCGTGCCGAAATCCGTGGCGTCGTAGCGGCGCATGAGGTTCGTCGGCAGCTCCGTGCCCGAGAAATCAATCACGATCTGGTTGCCGAGCTGGCGCTGGTTGATCTGCGTGCGCGGGTCCGTAAGGCGCACGACTACGCGACCGGCGCCATCGGGGCCGCGACGAAAATCGATCGAGCGGATGGCGCGCACGCTCGGAGCCGGTGCGGACACCGGGGTGGAAGCACGAGCTGTAGTGTTCGACGCCGCAACCACTTGCGAGCTCGCCGCGCCCAACGTGACGACGATGTTGTTGCCGTCGACGCGCGTGTCGTACTGCACGAGCCGATCGAGGTTCAGCACGAGCCGGGTGCGATCCTGTGCTTCGGCGGCGAGAATCGTGTCGAGACCTGCCGCCTTCACCTCGATGCGGCGTGAGGGCAGCGCCAGCGTGGTGTTCGGCAGGTCGAACGAGATGCGCGCCGGGTTGTCGATGGTGAACGAAAGCGGCTCGGCGGCCGGGCCGGACAGGCGCATGGTGAGCTGCAGCTGCTGCCCGGGCAGCGTCTGCACGTCGATGGCCTGCAGCTGCGTGGACTCTGCGGCGAGCGCGGGAGCGGTCGCGAGCGTGCCGATGAGACACACCGCGGCGAGCCATGCAGCTGCGCTACGTATCACGCGGCCGCCGGCATACCTGTTCATGGAACTCTGGGCTTTCATTCTTGGGACTCCCTGCTCTGCCGACGTCTATTCGGTTAGGCCGAGCGCCGCGGGGCGCTCCATGTAGCCGCCGAGGCCGTCGGGAACAATTTCAATCAGACTGATCTTCGAGGCCGCGATCTCGGTGATCTTGCCGTCGGCCTGGCCGAGGTAGTTGCCGACGACCACGCGATGCACGAGGCTGTCCTTGGTCTGCACGAGCCCGTAGTTCTGCCCACCGAGCTTCAGCGTGCCAACCATCTTCAGTGTGTCGAGCGAGAACTGCTCGAGGAACTCGCGATTGCGCTTGGAATCCGGCCGCAGCGCCATCGAGCCAGGGCCGGCATTCGGGCTGCCGGGCTGGAACGGCGAGCGCATGTTCGTGGCCGAGTACACGAACGTCTCGTAGGGCTTCACTTCCGGCAGCGGCTCGACGCGGCCGCCCGGTTCTTTCTTCGTGTCCTCGATGAACCGCGTCAGCTCGTCGTCCGCGCTCGAGCAGGCCGCAAGGCCCGTGACGAGCGCGCACCCGAGCAGGGCGCAGAGAACTATGCGATGACCATTCGCTTGCATGTAGACCACCCCGAAAAAGGCCGCTGGTGCGATCAGCCCGCTCCGGGCCTCCGACTGACGTTGGTGCGCTTCTCGGCTTCCGCGGCGGCGAGCTCTTCCTCGTCGAGATAGCGATAGGTTTTCGCGGTCAGATCGAGTGTGAGCACGTCGTACGCTCCGCCCGAGGTCTTGCCGTCAGCCGGCTTGATCTCGATGTCATGCAACGTGACGATGCGTGGCAGCGCGGCGATACCGCTCACGAACTCGCCGAACTCGTGATAGCTGCCGGACAGACGGATCTTGATGGGCAGCTCCGCGTAGAAGTCGCGACGCTGCTCGGCGGCCGGCTGGAAGAGCTTTTCCTCGAGGCCAGCGGCAAGCCCTGTCTGGGAAATGTCGACCAGCAGGTTCGGCACCTCGGTCTTGCCGGGCAGCTGGCGGAGCAGGGCGCCGAACGAGCGCTCGATGTCCTTCAGCTGCGTCTTGTACTTTTCGAGATTCACGGCCTTGGAGTGCTTGGTGCGGAACTCGTCACGCAGCTGCCGCTCCTCGGCTTCGCGCCGTTCCAGCTCGGGCTTCTGTTTCTGCCACACCAGCACGTAGGCGAGCACGGACGAGAGCACGACGAACCACACCACGACGGCGCCGATGCGGATCGGCAGCGGCCAACGGCCGGGGTCCTGCGGATCGAGTGATCGCAGCTCTTCTACGAGATTCAACGGCCACCCCCTGCGCGCGCGACTTTCTTGGAGGAGCTCTTGCCCTTGGCGGGAGTACCCCTGGCCGGAGCATTGCCGTCATCCGCGCCGACGGTGCTCACCTGGTCAGCGAAGAGCGTGAAGCTCGAGCCGCCCACCTGGCCGCTCTTCGTCTCGACGACTTCGAGGTCGGGATCGCGCAGCCATTCCGAGCCGGCAATGTTGCGCATGAACGTGGAAACGCGCGTGCTCGATTGCGCGACGCCATCGAACTTCAGGCGCTTGTTCTGCTGCTTGACGCCGGTGAGGTACACGCCGTCGGGAATCTGTTTCACGATCTCGTCGAAGAGATGCACGATCTCGGGACGCGAGCGCTGCAGCTTCTCGATGATCTCCATGCGGGCGATGAACTTCTGCTTCGAGCTCTCGAGGTTGTTGATCTCCTCGATCTGCTTGTCGAGCAGCTTGATCTCCGTGCGCAGCGTTTCGTTGCGGGCATCCTGCGCATCGATCATGGACCCGAACATGAGATAGCCCGCGAAGGCCGCCACGCCGGCCGCCACGGTGCCGCCGCCGAGGGCGACGACGAATCCGAGCTTGCGCTCCTTGCGCTGCTCTTCACGCCACGGAAGTAGGTTTATGCGAGGCATGTCAGTCGAAGCTCCGCAAGGCAAGGCCACAGGCGGTGAGGAGGGCCGTTGCGTCTCGCTGGACGGCCTGCGCCTTGGCGCGCGAGGAAAGTTTCATCTGGCCGAGCGGGTCGCCCTTCTCGGCCGAAATGCCGACCCGGCTCGAAATCACGTCGGCCACGCCCGGGATATTGGCGCAGCCGCCACACACCAGGATCTTCTCCGGCTGCTCGCGGCCCGAGCCCGACGCCAGGTAGAACTGCAACGAGCGGCTGACCTGCTGGGTCATGTCGTCGATGAAGGGGTCGAGCACCTCGGACTGGTAGTTGCCCGGGAGGCCGCCCTCCTTCTTCGCACGGCCCGCCTCCTCCATGGAGAGGCCGTACGTGCGCATGATTTCCTCGGTGAGCTGCTGCCCGCCGAAGGCAAAGTCGCGCGTGTAGACGACTTTCAGATTGCGCAGCACGCTGAAGGTCGTGCTGCTCGCGCCGAAGTCCACCACCGCGATCGTGCGGTCGATACCCCCGTCTGGCATCTGGTGCGTCATGAGCTTGCAGGCGTTCTCGAGGGCGAACGCCTCCACATCGACGATCTTGGCGGTGAGACCCGCTGCCTTCACGGCGGCCTGGCGCTGCTCGACGTTCTCGGTGCGCGTCGCGACGAGCAGCACGTCATTCGTCTCTGGATCTTTTTCGGACGGGCCGAGCACTTCGAAGTCGTAGCTCACCTCGTCCATCGGGAAGGGGATGTACTGGTCGGCCTGCAGCTCCACCTGCGACTCGAGGTCGGACGAGCGCAGGGAGCGCGGCATCTGGATGACCTTGGTGATGGCCGCGTCGCCGCTGATGGCCACGGCCACCTCGCCGCTCCGGGCGCCGGCGCGCTTCACGGCCCGGCGAATGGCCTCGCCCACGGCCTCGGCATCCACCACGGCCTTCTCGTTGATGGCGTTCTGGGGGGTCGGCTCGGCCGCATAGGCCTCCACGCGATACTGCCCACCGGACTCCGCGAGCTCGATGAGCTTCACGGAAGATGTGGTGATGTCGAGACCCAGAAGGGGGCGGTATTTGCGCTTGAGCAGGAACATTTTTTATTTCCTTATCAATAAGGTACGCTCGAAAGCGCCCGCCCTGCGTGAATTCGGTGGTGACTATATATCAGCGCAAAGTCAAATTGAACGTGAGAAACATCACGATTCGCCGTCATAGCCAGGCCGAGCTGTACGCCGGCTGCCGGAAGGGCGGCCCCCGGAACTGAAGTTGCTCTCACGATATCTACTCGCCTCGGTCGTTGATGGACGCAAGCGCGCGGATCGGTCGGCGCGTTCCGCTCGAGACTCGAAGCCATTCGGTCACCGGCGCGCGGGCGCACGCTCGAGAGAGGAGGACGGCATGAACGCTGGATGGCACGCATGGTCCATCACACGCGGTTCGTCTAACGTTTGCCGGCAACCCCGCTGTCGTAGGCACCTTGCCCGTAGACCGGAGGCTTTGCGTCCCCACCTTTCGGTGAGTTTGCCCTTGAAACGCGGGCTACTATGCATAGCGGTAGGAATGAGCGCAAGCATGCACATGGGCAATCTGTGAAACGGAAATACATTCGAGTCTTCGTGTACGCCGCGGCCAGTGTGACCCTGCTCACACTTTTTGCTGCCTACGCCCTGGCGTGCAGCTTTGTTTACATGGCGCCTTCGCTGCCGAGCGTGGAAGCCATGCGCAACGTGGAGATGCAAGTGCCACTGCGCGTGTTCACTTCGAGCGGTGAGCTCATCGCACAGATCGGCGAGCAGCGCCGCCTGCCGGTGTCTTACGAGCAGATACCCGCCCTCGTGCGCCAGGCGTTCCTCGCCGCTGAAGACGACGGCTTTTTCGAGCACAGCGGCGTCGACTATCTCGGCGTTGCGCGCGCCATCGTGGTGAACCTGCTGTCCAACGAGAAAGCGCAGGGCGCCAGCACGATCACGCAGCAGGCCGCGCGCAACATGTTCCTCACGCTCGATAAGACCTGGCGGCGCAAGCTCGCGGAGCTCTTCGTCACCTGGCGCATGGAACGGGAGTTTTCCAAACAGGAAATCCTGGGTCTCTATCTCAACGTCATCTTCTTCGGCCAGCGCTCCTATGGTGTGGCCGCCGCGGCCGAGGCCTTTTTCGGCAAGGCCCTCGACGACCTGACTGTATCGGAAGCGGCAACGCTCGCCGGTGTCCCGCAGCTGCCGTCACGCTACAACCCCATCACGAACCCTGAGCTCGCCCAGGCGCGCCGTGGCTACGTGTTGTTCCGGATGCACAAGCTCGGCTACATCGACGACGCGCAGTACGAGGCGGCCCGGAAGGAAACCGTGCGCGCACGGGCGCACGCGCCGCTGTACGACGTCGAGGCGCCCTACGTTGCCGAAATGGCACGGCTCGACGTGCGTGCGCGCTTCGGCGCGGCCGCGGAGTCGGCCGGATACAAGGTCTACACCACCATCGATGGTCGCCTGCAGTCCGCCGCCAATCGGGCCGTTCGCATCGGCCTGATCGAGTACGACCGCCGGCACGGCTGGCGCGGCCCCGTCGGCCACGCCGACATTGGCGATCGAAAGAAGGCGGATCAGTTCGACGGCCTGCTCGATGAGTACTCGAGCGTCGGCATTCTCTTGCCGGCGGTCGTGGTCTCGCTCGGGGAGAAGTCGGCGCGCGTTCTGGTGAAATCTCGCGGCTTTGCCCAGATCCAGTGGGACGGGCTCTCCTGGGCGCGCAAGCGCGACGCGCCGGCACCGAAAACCGCCGCGGACGTCGTTGCGCCCGGGGACGTGGTCTACGTGGTCACAGATGGCAAAGGCACTGCGCAGCTCGCACAGGTGCCCGAGGCGCAGAGCGCACTCGTCGCCCTGGACCCGACGGATGGTGGGGTCGCCGCGCTGGTGGGGGGCTTCGACTACTTCACCAACAAGTACAACCGCGTCACACAGGCGAAGCGCCTGCCAGGGTCGGGCTTCAAGCCCTTCCTCTACTCGGCCGCCCTGGAGAATGGATTCACCCCCGCCTCCGTGCTGCTCGATGCACCGATCGTGCTCGAAGGCGACGGCATGGAAACTTCGTGGCGACCCGAGAACTCGAGCGGGCAGTTCAGCGGCCCCACGCGGCTGCGTGAGGCGCTGTATCGATCGCGCAACCTCGTCTCCATCCGCCTGTTGCGCGCGATGGGAACGCGTTCCTCGATCGACTACATCACTCGCTTCGGCTTCGCGAAGCAGTCGCTGCCGAACAATCTCACCCTCGCCCTGGGCACCGTGCAGGCGACCCCGCTGCAGATGGCCACGGGCTACGCGACGTTCGCGAACGGCGGCTATTACGTGCAGCCCTACTACATCGACCGCATCGAGAACGCCGCGGGCGAAGTGGTCTACCAGGCAACGCCGCGTGTGGCCTGCGACAAGTGCGACCTGCCGCTCGGGCTTTCGGACTTCGTGCCTTCCATCGACCCGCTCGCCGACGCGGACAGCCTGCGCGGCGGGCGCGGCGCGCTTCCGCCGGAGCAGATCGCCGAGCGGGTGATCAGCCCGCAGAACGCCTGGCTGATGACGGACATGATGATGGACGTCGTCCGTCGCGGCACCGGTCGCCGCGCGATGCAGCTCGGTCGCCACGACCTGGCGGGCAAGACCGGCACCACCAACGAGGCCAAGGACACCTGGTTCAACGGCTTCACGCCGGAGCTCGTGAGCACGGTGTGGGTGGGCTTCGACCAGGAGCGCTCGCTCGGTGAGAGCGAGGAAGGCGGCCGCACCGCGCTCCCCATCTGGATGCACTTCATGCGCGAGGCGCTGAAGGGCGTGCCCGAGCGGCGCCGGCCCATGCCGGATGGGCTCGTGACCCTGCGCATCTCTCCCGTGACGGGCAGGCTCGCAAGCGGTGAGAATCCGGATGCGATACTGGAAACCTTCATGACGGACCGCCTGCCCGGCGGCGGGATACCCGGCGATGACGGCGGGCCGGCCGTGACGGACGCGGGGGACTCGGGCGGAGGAGAACCCATCTTCTGAAGAAAAACGAAGTTGCTTCGGCGCGCTCCCGGGCGGCGGCGGCGTTACCGCCAGCGGGGGGCGCGACTCTTGCCGGCTGCGCCGGCGATAGCCACTACTACGACGAGCGGACGGCGATGGCGAAGAAACTCCCTGTGCGAACCGAGAATCTGCGACGTGCCCTCGCGCAGGAAGCAGCCCGGGTGATGGCCGAACACGGTGTCCGCGACTTCCTGTTCGCCAAGCGCAAGGCGGCAGAGCGCTTCGGCGTCACGGACAGCGCGGTGCTGCCGAAGAACGTGGAGGTCGAGGAGGCGCTCGCCGAATACCAGCGCCTCTTTGGCGGCGATTCCCACGTGGAGAGTCTCTACGCGCAGCGCCAGGTGGCGCTGGAAGCCATGCGGCGGCTGCAGGAATTCGAGCCCCGCCTCGTCGGCTCCGTGCTGAGCGGCACGGCAACCGAGCATTCAGAGGTCCAGATCCACCTCTTCGCGGACCGCGCCGAAAGCGTGGCCATCAAGCTCATGGACGAAGGGATCCCGCACGAGGTGACGGAGCGCCGGGTGAAGATGAATGCGGAGCGCGTGCTCGCCTACCCGGGGCTCAGCTTCGAGATCGACGATCAGCCGATCGAGGCCACGGTGTTCCCGATGGATGGCATCCGGCAGGCGCCCGTGAGTCCCGTGGACGGCAAACCCATGCGCCGTGCCGACCTCGACGACGTCGAGCAGCTCCTGAAGAGTTAGATCGGGCAGGTGCGCCGCGCCGGGCAGCACCCGGCGAGCTGCCGTTGGGCCCGTGCCTCAGCCGCGCGAGCCGATCTCCGGGTAATCGCGCTTCTTCGGGCCCGTGTAAAGCTGCCGGGGACGGCCGATGCGCATGGTCGGGTCCGCGATCATCTCCGCCCAGTGCGCCACCCAGCCCACCGTTCGCGCGATGGCGAACATCACGGTGAACATCGAGCGCGGGATGCCGAGCGCGCTGTAGATGATGCCGGAGTAGAAGTCGACGTTCGGGTAGAGCTTGCGCGAGACGAAGTACTCGTCCTTGAGCGCGATCTCCTCGAGCCGCAGGGCCAGCTCGAACAGCGGATTGTTCGAGCTGCCGAGCTGCGCCAGCACCTTGTGGCACATGGCACGGATGATCTGCGCGCGCGGGTCAAAGTTCTTGTAGACGCGATGGCCGAAGCCCATGAGCCGGAAGTGGCTCGACTTGTCCTTCGCGAGATCGAGGTACTTCGGAATGTTCTCGACGGTGCCGATCTGCTCCAGCATGGCGAGCACGGCTTCGTTCGCGCCGCCGTGCGCAGGACCCCACAGGGCCGATACGCCGGCCGAGATGGCGGCGTACGGGTTCGCACCAGTGCTGCCGGCGAGGCGCACGGTGGAGGTGCTGGCGTTCTGCTCATGATCCGCATGCAGGATGAACAGCAGATCGAGCGCCTGCGCGGCCACCGGATCGAGCTCGTACTGCTCGCAGGGCACGGCGAAGAACATGTGCAGCATGTTGCTGCAGTAGTCGAGATCGTTCCGCGGATAGATGAACGGCTGGCCGAGCGAATGCTTGTGCGCGGCCGCGGCGATGGTGGGGATCTTCGCCACGATACGGTGCGAGAAGATCTCGCGCTGGCGCGGGTTATGGATGTCCATCGTGTCGTGATAGAACGCGGACATCGAAGCCACCACGGCCGACACCATGGCCATGGGGTGCGCGTTGTGGTGGAACCCGTTGAAGAATCGCAGCAGCGTCTCGTTGATCATCGTGTGATGACGGATGCTGCCGTTGAACTCCTCCAGCTGCTTCTTGTTCGGCAGTTCGCCGTGCAGCAGGAGATATGACACTTCCATGAACGAGCTGCGCTCGGCGAGCTGCTCGATGGGGTAGCCGCGGTAGAGCAGCACACCTGCATCGCCATCGATGTAGGTGATGCGGCTTTCCGTGGAGGCCGTCAGGCCGAAGCCCGGGTCGTACGTGAAGACGCCGAGTTCTTTCTGGATCGAGGCGATGTCGACAACGGAGGGGCCGATCGTGCCTTCGCGGACCGGGAGATCCGCCTTCTTGCCGGACGCTCTATCCAGCAACTCAAACTTCTTGTCGCTCATTCGCCTAGGGTTCCTCGGGGTGCCCGCGGCGGAAAGGGAGGGTGGCGCGAGCGGACAGGGAGGGTTACATGGTCAGTGCGCCGAAATCAAGGCGCGGAAAGGTAAGCCTCCACAGATGCGGCCTGCGCGCCACGGTGGGGCAGAGACGTGTTTCGCGCTCGATCAGCAGGCGCCCCGGCGGGCGCCCGCGCTCACTCGACGACCTTCAGATACTGGCCCGGCTTCACCTTGCCGTTCGGATACAGGCCATTCAGAAGCTGCAGCTCTTCCTTCTTGTAGCGCTCCACCGGAACGTTCTTCGCGTAGTCCTCGAGCTTCGTTTTGTCGTCGGCCTGGATGATCTTGATGCGATAGGGCTGCGCCAGCGGATACTCGCTGGCCCTGAGTGAGCGCATCGTCTGGAAGGCGGACTGGAAGAGCCCGTCGTCCGCCGGGAGGCCAGCCGCCCCGGAGCGGCTCGCGCCGCCGAACAGGAACGCGCTCTTGTCGCGATAGAGCACCGCCCAGCGCACCGGCCCTTCACCGCCATCGAGAGGCGAGCCCCGGCGAGTCACCAGCGTGTAACCCTCCATGCCGTTCACGGTGATCGCCTCGCCCTTGGAGAACGACGCGCCCTTCAGCTGCTCCAGCAGGAATTCGCGAGGACCTTTCTTGTCCGGCTTCGGCGCCGTCGTCACCTGCATGATGGCGTCCTTGTTGCGGGTGAAGGCGAGGATGCGGTCGCGCTGATTCTCGATCGTCCAGCCGCGCGGGAAAGCGAGCGTGATCCCCATGTCAGCGTGGTAGAACCGGTTGTCGCGGACGATGCCCTGTGCGCGGCTCGAGCCGTACGGCATGCCGTCGATCGCGCGCATGAACTCATCCCGGCCATCGGTCCAGCCGCCTTCGGGCTCGTCCGAGATGTTCGCGGCGCCCTTGGCCGCCTGCACGGCGCGCGCATCCGGCGCGGGGTGCGATGAGAAGACCCCGTGGTAGAGCATGGGCTCACGGCCCTCGTCCTTGGCCCGCTGCAGCTCGAAGGACTCCTGCGCCTTGAAGACCTTGAAGACCTCGGCCATTGCCTCGGGCCGGTAGCCGGCCTTCGTCGCGTATTCCAGGCCGAGCCGATCCGCTTCCATCTCGTTCTCGCGGCCGTAGCCCTGGAGCCACGCCTCGGCGCCGATATTCGCGAGCTGCGCCACGGCGCCCGAGCCCGTCATGATGGCTGCGCCCGTGGCAAGCACCGAGGCCAGCACGCCGCGCGTCTGGCGGCGAGCCGGATGGCGCGCGGTGATGTGCCCGACTTCGTGCCCCAGCACCGAAGCGAGCTCGGCTTCGGTCGTCATGTACTGGAGAAGGCCACGGTGGACGTAAACGTATCCGCCACCCGTGGTGAAGGCGTTCACGGACTCGTCGTCGAGCACGGTGAATTTGTACTCCCAGTCGGGGAGGTGGCTGTTCTTGGCCACCTTCTCACCGACCCGCTGGACGTAGTCCTGCAGCGCCTGGTCCTCGTACAGGCCGTAGGCACGGATGATCTGCTGGTAGTAGCGCCGCGACGTTTCCTTTTCGCCCTGGGTCGACCCCATGACGACGTTCGGCCTGCCGCTGACGGGGTTGGTGGCACAACCCGATGCGGCAAGCGCGGCGAGTAGAGCGGCGGCAGCAGCGACTTTGCGGATCATGCTGAGAACTCCCTGCGGGCAGGTACCGCCAGTCTAGAGCGGCGACAAGAGCTCTAGCTACGATTCCAGTCGAACGAGGGAGTTCCAGAGCGGCAAAGGCTCCGCCCGGGCTCGATCACGAGCTCGCGGGTGCAACAGGATGCGGACAACGCAGACGTGTCCCCGAGCCGCGACGCGTGTGGTCGAAACGACTCGACGCGTCGCGCCAACGGCTCGCTACGGCACAGCCGTGGCGAGCCAGCGTGACTCAGCGAGCGCCCGAAGCAGCAGCGTACTTCTTGCGGAACTTGTCGACCCGGCCGGCGGTGTCGACGATCTTCTGCTTGCCCGTGTAGAACGGGTGGCAGCTCGAGCACACTTCGACCTGCAGGTCGTGCCCCAGGGTGGAGCGCGTCGTGAAGCTGTTGCCACACGTGCAGGAGACGTTGATCTCTTTGTAATCAGGATGGACGGACAGTTTCATGGCACGCTCGATTGTGTCGGCCTCAGGGGGCCGCGCCGAAAAGGGCGCGGAAGTCTAGCGGCAGAGGTCGGCCGGCTCAAGCGCAGCGCTCGAGCCCGGCCAGCTCCGGCGCGAGGTCCGATGGGTGGGGACGAACCGCCCCGGATTCCAGCTCGGACGCAGGCATTTCCTTATCCACAGAAGCTGTGGATAAGTCTGTGGACAGTGAGTCGGCCGCGCGGCCTATTTCCCCGCAACATTGCGGATTTGTTACCTTGGCTAAAAATTAGCCAGGCATTTTCCCCTTTTCTCTTCAAATACTTATGACTGCCTTATTGAGCGATTTGACCGAATTCACACGTAATGCGCTCATTTGCGGACGAGGCCTCCGGGGCTGTGCATAAAGCCGGCGGACGGTGCCAGAGAACGGGTTCAGTAGCCTGTTGACAACACTCGTTCACCGGACAAATCAGCCCTTTCTGGCAACAGCGACACCAGCATTTCATTGACGAACCGCAAGCCGAGTGGCGTGGGTTTGCACATCACGGCGTCGAAGGCAAGGAGTCCGCGGGCCGCCAGCGACGCGAAAGCCGGCTCGAGCACGCCCCACTCGAGACCCGTTCTGGCGGTGAAGGTCGCGGCATCGATGCCTGCCGTGAGCCGAAGCGCATTCATCATGAACTCGAAGGGCAGATCGCGTCCCGGTACGGAACGCCGCGTGATCGCCTGAGGCGAGGCCGCCTGGTAACGCCTTGGCTCACGCTGCTGCGTCGTGCGGATGATGTTCCCGGCTCCGGCGAACGTGAGCTTGCCGTGGGCACCGGCACCGGCACCGATGTAGTCCCCGAACGTCCAGTAGTTGAGATTGTGGCGGCACTGGCGCCCCGGCGCCGCGTAGGCCGAAACCTCGTACTGGGAGAAGCCGGCGAGCGCGAGCGGCTCATGGCAGGCGCTGAGCATGTCGACTGCTGCATCGTCCCCCGGCAGAACGGGTGGATCAGCGGCGAACTGCGTACCCGGCTCGAGCGTGAGCTGGTAATGCGAAAGGTGCGCCGGCGCGAGCGCGAGCGCCTCCCGCACGTCGTTCACGGCACTGGCGGTATCCTGCCCCGGGAGGGCGTACATCAGATCCAGGTTGAAGTTCGATAGTCCGGCGGCGTGCAGCTCCTCGGCCGCACGCACGGTTTCCTGCGGCGAGTGGATGCGCCCGAGTGTCTCGAGCTGAGCGGGATCGAAGCTCTGAGCACCGAGCGACACCCGGTTGATGCCCGCGTCGCGATAGCCGGCGAACCGCCCGCGTTCGACGGTACCCGGATTGGCCTCGAGTGTGATTTCGCAATCCGCGGCGATGTCCAGGTGCCGGCGTGCCGCCTCCAGCGTCCGCCCGATGGCTTCGGGCGCGAACAGGCTGGGGGTACCGCCGCCGAAGAAGATGCTGATCACCGGCCGGCCCCGGACCTCCGCCGCCTGACTCTCCAGATCACGCTCCAGCGCTGCGACGTACTGCGCTTCGGGCAGCGCTTCCCGGAGCGTGTAGGAGTTGAAGTCGCAGTACGGGCACTTGCGCACGCACCATGGCAAGTGCACGTAAAGCGACAGCGGAGGCGTGGTCAGCATCGCCCTATCATGAGGTTCCGCGCCGCGCGATCCAGTCCCGCACCTGCTGCTCGAGCACATCGAGCGGCACCGCGCCGTTCGAGAGCACGACGTCATGGAACTCGCGGATGTCGAATTTCTCGCCGAGCTCCTTCTGCGCGAGCGCACGCAACTCCAGGATCCGGAGCTGACCGATCTTGTAGGCGAGCGCCTGCCCGGGCCACGAAATGTAGCGGTCCACTTCGTTGATGATGTCGGCCTCGGTCTTCGCCGCGTTGGCCTTGAAGTAGTCGATGGCCTGCTGCCGCGTCCAGCGCTTTGCGTGGATGCCCGTGTCCACCACGAGCCGCACCGCGCGCCACATGTCGTACGTGAGCTGGCCGAACTTCGAGTACGGGTCCTTGTAGAGACCGAGCTGCTCGCCGAGGCTCTCGGTGTACAGCGCCCAGCCTTCGACGAACGCCGTCGCCTCGGCGTTGCGCCGGAATGCGGGCAGATCGCTCTGCTCCTGCGCCAGGGAGATCTGCAGATGATGGCCGGGAACGGCCTCGTGCAGGGTCAGCACTTCCATCTCGTACTTCGGGCGCACCTCGGGCCGATAGAGATTCACGTAGTAGTAGCCGGAGCGCGAACCATCCTGCGCAGGCCCCATGTAGTAGGCCGTCGTCGTATTCGGCGCGCTCGTCATCGGAATGGCCCGCACGCCATAGGGCGTGCGAGGCAGCTTGCGGAACAGCTTCACGAGCTCCGGATCGATCTGCTTCGCCAGCACGGCGTACGCGCGGAAAAGCTCGTCCGGCGACTCGTAGTAGAACTGCGGGTCGGTCCGCAGGAACTCCAGGAATTCCGCGAAGCTCCCCTTGAACCCGACCTGCTGGATGATCCGATCCATCTCCGCGCGGATGCGCGCGACCTCACGGAGGCCGATCGCATGGATCTCATCAGGAGTGAGGTTCGTCGTGGTGTGATAACGCGCGAGCTGCTGATAGAAGGCCGGGCCTTGCGGCGTATCCCAGATGCCATCCGTCGGGCGGCTCGCGGGCAGATAGCGCTCGCGGAAGAACTTGTCGAAGCGCGCATAGGCCGGCGTGACCACGTGCGCGATGGCCGCACGCCCCTCGGCCTGCAGCCGTGCGCGCTCTTCAGCCGGGATGGACTCCGGCATGTGCTTGAACGGCTCGTAGAACGGGCTCGCTTCGGCATCGGCACCCGTGAGCGCTGCGAGCTGCGGCACCACGCGATCCATGATCACGCGCGGCTGCGTGCGCTTCTCACGAATGCCGACCTCGAGCAGCGTGGTGTATTGCGCGAGATAGCGGTCGATTTTCTTGAGGCGCGCGATCCAGTGCTCGTAGTCCGCAACGGTGGCGAACGACATGAGCTCCGCCACCTCCGACAAGGTCTGCAGGCCGTCGCGCGGGCGGACGTCGTAGACGTCCGGCTTGAAGGGATACAGGGCGAGGCGGTCGCGGTACTCCTGCGCGAACAGGTCGTAACTCAGACGATCCTGCGACGACAACGCGGCACGATCGATCTTCTGCAGATGATCGAGAGTCGCCTCGTTCTCAGCTTTGCGCGCCTCGATCGCAGCGAGGGAGATATCCGGCCACTCCGTCTCATAGCGCCGGTCGCCGAGATATGACGCTTCGAGCGGGTTGTTCCGCATGTCCCGGTCCCACGCCTCATCGAAGAGCGCGTGCAGGTCGCGGGCGGGCGCCGACTCCGCGGCGGGCTGCTGGGCGATCGCAGCGGTGGCGGCACAGCTCATGAGAGCGGGCAGCCAGAACCGTGGTGCCCGGAAGAAGGTCGGCATGGGTGTTCCTCGAGCCGCTGGGGGAGGCTCTGTCTGGAGGATGGCGACTATAAACCGCCCGGCGCGCATCAGCCGTCGCGCGTCGTCTCCGCTACCCGCGGGAACCCTGCGGCTGACCGCAGGAGCCCGGCCAGTGCGCTCAGCGCCTGGGCGCGGTGGCTGAGCTGGTTCTTCTCTTCGACAGGAAGCTCTGCGGCGGTGAGCTCGAGCCCGGTGGGCTGAAAGATCGGGTCGTAACCGAAACCGCCTGTGCCGCGTGGGGCCGTGAGGACGCGGCCCTCCCACTTCCCATACGCAACGAGCGGGGCGGGATCATCGGCGCGGCGCACGAGCGCGATGACGCACTGGTAGCGCGCAGTCCTGCCGGCAGGCTCCACTCCGCGCAGCTCGCTCAGCATCTTTTCCAGGTTCTGCTGATCTGTGGCCTGCTCGCCGGCATACCGGGCTGAATGGACGCCGGGGCGGCCACCGAGCGCATCCACCTCGATGCCGGAATCATCCGCCAACGCTGGCAGGCCGCAGACGCGGGCCGCGTACCGTGCCTTCAGCAGCGCGTTCTCCGCAAAGGTGGTGCCGGTTTCAGGCGGCGGCTCGATACCGAACGCGGACTGCGGCACGAGCTCATATCCAAGCGGCGCGAGAATGGCGGCAAGCTCTCTCAGCTTGCCTGCGTTGCCGCTGGCGAGAACGACTGTGCGTGCCGCAGCTACCTGGCGTGCGCGCGTGTTCACAGCGACCGCTTCACGACACGCCTCAGGGCTGCCCGCTGAGGACCTGCGCCTGCAGCGCGAACAGCTGCCCAAGCCCAGACGCGGCGAGATTCAGCATCGCGTCCAGCTCGTGCCGCCGGAAGGCGTGGCCTTCCGCCGTGCCCTGGATCTCGACGAACGCACCGCCGTTGTTCATGACGACGTTGAGGTCCGTCTCCGCGTGCGAGTCCTCGTCGTAATCCAGGTCGAGCACGGGAACCCCGTTGCAGATGCCGACGGATACGGCTGCGACCTGGCCATGGATCGGCGTGGCCGCGATCTGCCGCCGCTGCACGAGCCGGTCACACGCTTCGGCGAGAGCAACGAAGCCGCCCGTGATGGAAGCGGTGCGCGTCCCGCCATCTGCCTGCAGCACGTCGCAGTCCAGTGTGACGGTGCGCTCGCCTAGCGCCTTCAGGTCGATGACTGCGCGGAGCGAGCGGCCAATGAGACGCTGGATTTCCTGCGTGCGGCCGGACTGCTTGCCGCGCGCAGCTTCACGCGCGGTGCGTGTGTGAGTGGAGCGAGGCAGCATGCCGTACTCCGCCGTCACCCAGCCCTGCCCCTTGCCGCGCAGAAACGGCGGCACGGTATCTTCGACGCTCGCGGTACACAGCACGTGTGTATCGCCGAACTCGACCAGCACCGATCCCTCCGCGTGCTTCGCGAAGCGGCGCGTGAATCGGACGGAACGCAGTTCATCGGGCGCACGCCCGCTGGGCCGGGTACTCACGTCATCAATCTCCGAGCCAGCGCAGCGCGGCGGCAGATGTGTTGTCGCTTCCCGCGCCCGCACGCGCGACGGCCCATTGACCAAGTGAGCTCAGCGTATCGCGAATGGCATGGCCGCCGACGGTGAAACGGTTGGCCACCTCTTCGTCCGTAAGCGTGGCCCACATGCCGTCGGTACAGACAAAGATCACGTCCTGCGGCTCGAGCTCCCGGCGGCCGCTCAAGGTCATGTCCGGCAGGATCGGATCACCGCCGAGACAGCATTCCACGAAGTTGCGCATCGGATGGTTGATGGCCTGCTCCGGCGTGATGAGCCCTTCCCGCAGCAGCAGCTCCACGTGGCTGTGATCCCGCGTGCGCCAGAGCACCCCGCCGCGACGCATGTGATACACGCGACTGTCCCCAATGTGCGCCCACCAGGCTGCGCGCTGCTGGACGAGGGCCACCGCACAGGTTGCGCGAGGCCGCTGTTCCAACGGCAGGTTCATGCCGATGCGCACGACTTCTTCGTGAGCGCGGCCGAGCGTCATGTGCAGGAAGCCGAGCGGGTCGAAGATGGGCTGGGGCGTGTGCCAGAACGCCTCGAGCACCGTTTTGAGGGTGACCTCGGCGGCACGCGCACCCTCCGCGTGCCCGCCCATGCCATCGACGACGAGAAGCAGGGCCGCATGTTCGGCCACTGCCGCGACCACCCGGTCCTGGTTCTCTTCGCGCGCCCCGACGAGGGTTATATCCGCGTACTCGACCCGCAAAGAGGGCACTCGTGCTTCTGATAAGATGGCCGCGCTTTATATCACCCGCGACCAGATGAGCGTAAGCGCCGGCACGCACCGGCACAACGCGAGAGCCTTCCCAATGATTGCCAGCATGACCGGATTCGCCCGCCGGGAGGCCTCCGGCCCCTGGGGCACGCTCGTTTGCGAGCTTCGCAGCGTCAACCATCGCTTTCTCGAGGTGGGGTTCCGCCTGCCCGACGAGTTGCGGGTCGCCGAGCCGGAGCTGAGGCAGACCACCACTCGCGAGCTGAAGCGTGGGAAGGTCGACTGCACCATCAGCCATCGCACGGCGCATGGCGCCGAAGGGGCCATGGAGATCGACGGTGCCGCGCTGGAGCGTGTGCTCACGCGCGTGCGCGAGCTGGCCGCAGCCTTCCCTGCGAGCCACACGGTGAATCTCGTGGACGTGCTTCGCTGGCCGGGCGTGGTGCGGGAAGAAAGCGTGGGCAGCGACGAGCTGCTCGCCGCCGCGCGCAAACTGTTCACGGAAGCTGTGAAAGAGCTGGCCGCTGCGCGGGCCAGGGAAGGTGAGCGCCTGAAGGATCTCATCGAGCAGCGCTGCTCCTCACTGGAAGGTCTGGTTGCGCAGGTGCGCACGCGCTTGCCGGAAGTTCAGGCCCGCGTGCGCGAGCGCCTGAACGAGCGGCTCGCGGAGCTCAAAGCCCAGGTGGACCAGGACCGCCTCGAACAGGAGCTGGCCCTGCTGCTGCAACGGCTCGACGTGGACGAGGAGCTGGACCGCCTCACCGGCCACATCGAGGAGATCCGCCGCGTCACCTCGGGCAACGAGCCCGCCGGCCGCCGCCTCGACTTCCTCATGCAGGAGCTCAATCGCGAAGCGAACACGCTTTCGTCGAAGTCACAGGACCTCGAAACCACCCGCGCGGCGGTGGAGATGAAAGTGACGATCGAGCAGATGCGCGAGCAGGTGCAGAACATCGAATAGCTCTGGGCACGCGGAAAAATCATCTACGGGTGTAGCACCAGTTTCGTCAGGCTACTCACGCTGTGCGAGTGAAGACGTGAGCTCCTCGATCGTCACCGCTCTCACAGTTTGCCCAAGCGCCCAAACCAATACTGAAAGCCAAAGTCGGTCCACAGAGAAATTGAAAAGGCCTCGCGCGCGACCCACATCACGGAATCACCACGTGCGCCAAGTGCGGAGAAGATAGGGCAACTCAAACGGTGACGGCCGCGGCTCGACGCCATAGCGGCATCGTAGATCAGGGAGCGAAGGTGCCGGCCGTCTTCGTCATCCGTAGATGATCCGATGAGACTCGACGGATCAACGATCCACGACGCGCTGTTTTCATTACTCGACCATACGTACCAGGCCTCAAGCTCACGACCGGCGGGCAAAGCGATTGGACGCTTCCAGGCTAAGGGAACGCAGTGCAAGGTAGTCCCTTCTGCGAACCACCCCTGCAGGAACTCGCTGCCGATCGTGATACGTCCTTCCGCCAGGCTATATGTCGTGGGATTTAACGGTCGCACCGACGCAGAGTACTGCCGTTCGCGCGCAAGTAACTATTACAACTCTGTTTTTCGTGACCTGCTTCTGGACTTGTTCCTGGGACAGTTCGGTCGCAGAATGCGATCGCTTTAATGCTCTCGGCCGCATATGCGTTCCGAAGGTGCTCGAGGCCCGGCCAGTCGGACTGGGCACCGGAGTTGCTGGACCCGTGCAACTAAGCCGTTTGGGTGATTTGAGATGATCGTTTCACCCGACCGGGAAAAGCGGGTTAACGCGATCGTCTACTTCGCGTCCCACACGAAATACTGCGGCAAGATCAAGCTAATCAAGCTGCTCTACCTGCTGGACTTCACGCACTACCGCGCAACGGGGCGTGGCGTGACCGGCCTCGAGTATCACGCGTGGCGCTTAGGCCCCGTGCCAATCGACGTTTACCAAGAGTGGGACGAGCTTGGCGCGGACCTTGCGGAGGTCGTGAGCATCGTGCCGGAGAAAGTCATCGACTACACGCGAGAGCGGGTAGTGGCTAAGCGGGAGTTTGATCCGCAGTTGTTCACGAGCCGCGAACTCGAGCTCATGGATAACCTTGCACGCCGGTTCCGGGACGAGTATTCAAAGCCGCTCATCAACTTCACGCACGCAGAGTTGGGCCCTTGGCACAAGATCCGGGACGAAGGACGCGGCAAGAACGAGCGTATCCCATACGCGTTGGCTGTCCCTGACGATGACCCGAACAAAGAGGCCGTGTTGTCGTCTGCACGCGAACACGAAGGTGTACTGGCGGCTGCCGGCCTGAATTAATCGGATCGTGGAAGTCGGCAAGATCATTCTGAATCCTCGCCACTACATCGATTCCCTGACGGGTAAGCTCAAACCCAAGTATTTCCTGATTCTCGCGTTCGCGAACTCTGGCGACCTGATCGTTCGCTTGCCGACAAGCAGGCAGCACTCCCGTCCTGAGAACCCGGCGTGCTCACACGCCGATCCATACCCGAGCTTCTATCCTGGTGTTCCTGGCGGGGAACTTAAGAAGAAGACTTGGCTCGATCTGAGGTCGCATCCCGACCTTGACGCCAGCGATGCCGGGAGGCGCGTCAAGTCTGGCGCATTTCGACCGGTGCTTCAGTTGGACAGGGACGTTTTCATCCCCGCGATGGAATGCGCCGCGCGAGCACCTGATACGACGCGCTACCAAGAGATTGCTATTTCGGACGCGATCTCGCGCATGCGCCAGCGCATGCCTACTGCCCCCTCCGGGCGCGGCTGAGATTGTCGTACGCCAGCACGTGCAGAACATCGAGTAGCCCTCCTCGCCCCGCCCCACGCATGTCGATGAAGCTTCACGAGCGACTGGCGAAACGCGCCAGTACCCTGCGCAAACGCCAGGGCAACGACTGCTGCTGGTGTGGCAAGCCGATGCAGCGCACGGAGCCCGGCAGATGGGACTTCGAGACAATCGAGCATCTGACGCCGCTGTCGAAGGGTGGCTCGCATCACATCTCCAACCTCGCGCTGGCGCACCTCAAGTGCAATCGGGATCGGGGAAACGGCGAACCGCCCGCAGCCGGCGCGGCGGGTTGACACGCAAGCTGGAACTGGCACGCGTGGGTCCCGACGCCGCTGGAACTCTCGCCCGCGTCTCAGTCAATACAGTCAACTGATCCCACGCCGGAGCACAGCGGAGTGACCCTTCGCCCTCTGGTATCGTATGCACCCTTCGACCTGCACGCCCCGCACGAGGGCCGGCCCGCCGAAGCGACCGAGGCATATGGATCAAGCAGTTAATCAGAACATCGAGTGAGAGGACATCACCATGCGCTGCCTGCTACCGACCTCCCTCCTGATGACGAGCCTTGTCGCCGTGCCAGTTTTCGCCGCTGAGCCCGTTCGGCTGCAACAACCACCGGTTGCGCGCGTGCAGACGACGCCGCCGAAGCACACTGTGCGCTTGAGCTCCGTCGTGCTCGAAGAGCTCGAGACCAGCAATCCGACCCATCATGCGAAAGCCGTGGAGATCATGGCCGCCGCGAGTGAGGGGTGCCGTGTGGGAGAGCCGCGCGTGATCCCGGCAGAGGTTGCACCCTTCAACTGCAACACGTCCTTCTTCATGACGAGCTACCCGCCGAAGAAGAGCATCAGCTTCCAGATCGACGACACGCTGTACCTCGCGCACGTGACGATGAAGGAGTCGCTGACGCAGTTCATTCCGGCCAATCCGCCCGACGGGGCGGTCGCGCCGCGCTTGGCGGTGCCGGCGAACGGGAAGCCCGACCCCACCCCTGCGCCGCAGGCGGCGCCCGCAAACTGACCGCTCGAGACGATGGCCGCAGCCGATGAGAAAGTCCGCGACCGCGGCCACCTGTTCGTGATCGCCGCCCCTTCCGGGGCCGGCAAGACCTCACTCGTGAAGACGCTGCTCGAGCGACGACCGGAGCTGCGGGTCTCCATCTCTCATACGACGCGCGCGCGGCGTGCCACGGAAGAGCCCGGGCGCGAGTATTTCTTCGTGTCCGTGGACGAGTTCCGTGCGCTCGTCGAGCGTGGCGAGTTTCTCGAGCACGCGCAGGTGTTCGACAACTACTACGGCACCGGCCGTCGGCCCGTGGAGCAGCAGCTCGCGCAGGGCCGCAACGTGATCCTCGAGATCGATTGGCAGGGTGCGCGCCAAGTGCGCAAGGCCATGCCCGAAGCGGTGAGCGTGTTCATCCTGCCGCCGTCGCGCCGCGCCCTGGAAGAGCGGCTGCGGAGCCGGGGAACGGATTCGGAAGAGGTCATCGCCAGGCGCCTGCGGGATGCCGTGAGCGATATGTCTCACTGGAACGAGTTCGACCATGTGGTCGTGAACGATGACTTCGAGCGGGCCGTGTCGGAGCTGGGCCTCATCGTCGACGGGCACGGCGAAGCTCTCGTAGCAACCAGGTCCGCGCTGGCGCCCCTGTTGAAAGAGCTGGTCGGCTGAACGGCCGCGCAGGCGGGCCGGCTGCTCACATCCGGTCCCGCGGGTCCGGGGCAGCACCCGGGTTGTCCTGGCACGGCACAGGTAGCGCCGCGGTACCCGCTGGCTGGTCACACAGCCCACGGTCGCTTATAGTTTCGGTCCTTTCGCCCGCCCGTCGCGGGCTCTCCAAAGATTGCACACATGGCCCGTATCACCGTCGAAGACTGCCTGCACAACGTCGACAACCTGTTCCAGCTCGTGCTGCTGGCGTCCCAGCGTGCCCGGCGCCTCGCGAACGGCGCTGAGCCCACCGTGAACTGGGAGAACGACAAACCCACCGTGGTCGCCCTGCGCGAGATCGCAGCCGGCAACATCACCACGGAGATGCTCCGAGAGCCGGAGCCAGCCCCGATCGAGAGCATGACCCTCGACGAGGCCGCTCAGGCCGCCCAGTCCAGCTTCCGCGCCCCGCAGTTCGGTCTCGGAGACTGAGGGCTCTCGTCACCGCGGCTCAACCATGGACTATGCGTCTTCGCTCCTGGGACTGCTTCCCGGCGGAAGGCGCACTCCGGGTCTCAAAGAGCTGCTGAGCACCGTCGGGACCTACCTGCCACCGGAGCAGGTGGCCCGCATCCGTGAAGCCGCCGAGTTCGGAGCTTCGGCCCACAAGGGCCAGAAGCGCCTCTCGGGCGAGCCGTTCATCGCACACCCCGTCGCCGCGGCCGCCATCCTTGCGGATCTGCGGCTCGACGCGGACACCATCGTCGCGGCCATCCTCCACGACGTCATCGAAGACACGCCGACGCCCAAGGACCAGCTCGCCGCCAAGTTCGGCGCGGACGTGGCGGAGCTCGTCGACGCCGTCACCAAACTCGACCAGATCAAGTTCAAGAGCCGCGAGGAAGCGCAGGCCGAAAGCTTCCGCAAGATGCTGCTCGCCATGGTGCGCGACCTGCGCGTCATCCTCGTGAAGCTGGCGGATCGCACGCACAACATGCGCACCATCGAAGCGATGACGCCCCCGCGCCGGCGCGCCATCGCTCGCGAGACGCTCGAGATCTACGCCCCCATTGCGGAACGCCTGGGTCTCTACCGCATCAAGCTCGAGCTGGAAGACCTCGGCTTCTCCGCACTCTACCCGCAGCGCTATCGCGTGCTCGAACGCGCGGTGAAGCGCGCTCGCGGCAACCAGAAAGAGTTTCTGAAGAAGATCGAGCAGCAGCTGAAGGCCGCGTTGCTCAAGGGTCAGATCGAGGCCACCGTCGAGGCGCGCGAGAAGCATCTTTACAGCATCTACCGCAAGATGCGCCGCAAGCGCGCCACGCTGAACGAGATCGTGGACGTGTACGGCCTGCGCATCGTCGTGAACTCGACGGACACGTGCTACCGCGCACTCGGTGTCGTACACAGCGTGTTCAAGCCGATGCCCGGGCGGTTCAAGGACTACGTCGCGATCCCGCGCGTGAACGGCTACCAGTCCCTGCACACGACACTCTTTGGCCCGAACGGCGTGCCCATCGAAGTGCAGATCCGCACGGACGACATGCATCGCGTGGCCGAATCCGGCATCGCCTCGCACTGGCGCTACAAGACGGGCGAAGAAGCGGATTCCGTTCAGCAGGTTCGCGCGCGCGAGTGGCTCTCGAACCTCATGGAGATGCACGAAGGCGGCACCTCCTCCGAAGAGTTCCTCGAGAGCGTGAAGGTCGACCTGTTCCCCGACAAGGTGTACGTCTTCACGCCGCGCGGCGAAATCCTTCGCCTGCCGAGCGGTGCCACGGTGGTCGATTTTGCATATGCCGTGCACACGGACATCGGCAATCGCTGTGTCGCCGCCAAGGTCGATCGCCGCCTCACGCCGCTGCGCACGGTTCTTCGTAACGGGCAGACGGTGGAGATCATCACGGCGAAGGGCGCGATGCCGAACCCGTCCTGGGTCAACTTCGTGGTCTCGGCGAAGGCGCGCAGTGCCATCCGCCACTACCTGAAGAGCTTGCGGCGCACCGAAGCCATCGGCCTCGGGCAGCGGCTGCTGAACCAGGCGCTGGCGGAGTTCAACCTCGCCCTGGAGGAAGTCACGCCCGAATCGCTCGCGGCGAGCATCGGCGAGCTCGGGATGAAGGACGTGGACGAGCTGTACGAGAAGATCGGCCTGGGCGAGAGGCTCGCGCCACTCGTTGCACGCCGCCTGCTGCCGGCCACGCCGACGGAAGAGGGCGTTGCCGCGACGCCTGCGCCGTTGGCCATTGCCGGCACCGAAGGCCTGCTCGTGAGCTACGCGCGTTGCTGCTTCCCGATTCCGAACGACCCCATCTTCGCGTTCCTCTCTTCCGGCCGCGGCGTCGTCATCCACCGCGAGAACTGCGTGAACGTGGAGGACTACCGCAAGCACCCCGAGAAGTGGCTGCCCGTCACCTGGCAATCCTCGCCGGACCGCCTCTTCAGCTCCGAGCTGCGGATCGAAGTGGCCAACCGCACGGGCGTGCTGGCCGCAGTGGCCGCGGCCATCTCGAGCACCGAAACGAACATCGACCGGGTCTCGGTCGAAGAGCGGGACAGCGACACCTCCGAGCTCGTATTCGAGGTCAAGGTGCATGACCGCAAGCATCTCGCGCGCATCGTGCGCATGATCCGCCGCATGCCCGACGTGCTGCGGGTGATCCGCTCGCTGGCGGCGCATTCCCGCGACGACCGCAACAAAGTAACGAACATCGACAGGAGCACATCATGACCCGGGAGACCATTCACACGGATCGCGCGCCGAAGGCCATCGGCACCTACTCGCAGGCCGTGCGCGCCGGTGACACGGTGTATCTCTCGGGCCAGATTCCCCTCGATCCGGCGACCATGGAGCTCGTGACCGGCGACATCGAGAAGGAGATCCGCCAGGTGTTCGAGAACCTGAAGGCCGTGGCAGCGGCGGCCGGCGGCTCGCTTGCGCAAGCCGTGAAGGTCAACGTGTTCCTGACGGATCTCGCCCACTTCGCGAAGGTGAACGAAGTGATGGCGCAATACATCTCGCAGCCCTATCCGGCGCGGGCGGCGGTGGGCGTGGCGCAGCTGCCGCGGGGTGCGCGCGTCGAGATCGAGTGCATTCTCTACCTTGGCTGAGGCCGCTCCCAATCGTGGCGCGCGTGCCGAGCAGCGGCCGGTCACCGCCATGCGCGGTGTCGGCTCGACGCTTGCCGAGCGGCTGCAGCGGCTGGGTGTCACCCAGGTTCAGGATCTTCTCTTCGTTCTTCCGCTTCGGTACGAGGATCGCACACGCGTCGTCCCCATCGGCGCTCTCGTCCCGGGCTCGCGTGTGGCCGTCGAAGGCGAGGTGCAACTCACCGAAGTGGTGTTCCGGCGCCGGCGGCAGCTCCTGTGCCGCATTTCGGACGGCTCGGGGTTCCTGACGCTGCGGTTCTTCCATTTTTCGTCCGCGCAGCAGGGCGGGCTCGCGCGCGGCACGCGCATCCGCTGCTTCGGCGAGATCCGACGCGGCCCGTTGGGGCTCGAGATCGTTCATCCCGAATACCGGCGCCAGCAGGACTCCGCCGGGGATCTCGAGCAAACGCTCACGCCCATCTACCCCGGCACCGAAGGTGTGGCGCAGGGGCGCATGCGCGCGCTGGTGAACGAGGCACTGCGCGAGCTGTCCCGGGCTGCTGTGCGGGATTGGGTGCCTGCGGAAGTGCTGGCGCCCCTCGGGCTGCCCGCGCTGAAAGACGCGCTCGAATACGTGCACAACCCGCCGCGCGAAGCGAAGCTGGACGAGCTCGCCGCCGGACGGCATCCCGCGCAGCGCCGACTCGCGTTCGAGGAGCTGCTGGCCCACCACCTGAGCCTCAAGCTGCTGAAGCGCGCCGCTCGCACGGATCCGTCCTGGCCGCTGGAAGACCCGGAGGATCTCGCGTCCCGCTTCGTCGGGTCCCTGCCGTTCCCGCTCACGGGCGCGCAATCGCGCGTGCTGAAGGAAGTGGAGGCGGATCTGCGCGGCGGGCAACCCACCGTCCGCCTGCTCCAGGGGGATGTGGGGTGCGGCAAGACCGTTGTGGCCGCCGCCGCCGCCGCGCGCGCGGCCGGCACCGGCCTGCAGGCCGTGCTGATGGCGCCCACGGAGCTGCTGGCCGAACAGCACTGGCGAAACTTCTGCCAGTGGTTTCATCCGATGCATCTGCCCGTGGCACTCGTTTCCGGTTCGCAGCCCGCGCGCGTGCGCAAGAGCGCGCTGGAAGCGATCGCATCGGGCGAGGTACGCATCATCGTGGGCACGCATGCGCTGTTCCAGGAAGGCATCGATTTCGCGAAGCTCGCGCTCATCATCGTCGACGAGCAGCATCGCTTCGGCGTGCAGCAGCGCCTGCGGCTGCAGGAAAAGGGCCGCAAGGAAGGGCGGTTCCCGCACCAGCTCATCATGACGGCGACACCCATCCCGCGCACGCTGGCGATGACGGCATACGCGGACCTCGACATCTCGATCATCGACGAGCTGCCGCCCGGCCGCACACCCGTCAAGACAGTGGTCGTCGCCGAGCAGCGCCGTGATGAAGTCGTCGCACGCATCACGTCCGCGTGCCGCGAGGGCCGTCAGGTGTACTGGGTCTGCCCGCTCATCGAGGAATCCGACGAGCTGCGCTCGCAAGCGGCGGAAGAGACGGCCGCCGTGCTCGCGGAGGCGCTGCCCGACGTGCGCGTCGGCCTCGTGCACGGTCGCATGCCTTCCACGAAGAAGGACCAGGCGATGCTGGCCTTCAAGGCCGGCAGGATTCAGCTCCTGGTCGCAACCACCGTCATCGAAGTGGGCGTGGACGTGCCGAACGCGACGCTCATGGTCATCGAGAACGCCGAGCGCATGGGCCTTGCGCAGCTTCATCAGCTGCGCGGTCGAGTGGGTCGCGGCGCTGAAGCGAGCACGTGCGTGCTGCTCTATCGAAGCCCCTTGTCGGAGCTCGCACGCGAACGGCTCAAGGTGATCCGCGAAACCAATGATGGCTTCGAGATCGCGCGGCGGGATCTGGAGCTGCGGGGGCCCGGAGAGCTGCTCGGCACACGCCAGACGGGCCTTGCGCAGCTGCGTGTGGCAGACCTGATGCGGGACGCGGATCTGCTTCCCCGCATCCAGCAGGCTGCGGAGCTGATGCTGGGCGCGTACCCGGATAATATCGGGCCGCTGGCGGCGCGGTGGATTGGGGCGGGGGAGAGGTATGGGCGCGTGGGGTAGCAGCGCGGGTGTGCGCCGATATCGTGCGCGGGTATTGTGATGGCGTTGGCAACCTTGCGTATGGAGCGCGTAGCGACCGGGAAGCAGTTGATGATTCCGGGCTTGCTGCGACGAAGACGGATCAATGATGTCAGGCTCGCGAGGCGAGGATGGGCTCGATGAGGCCTCGGAAGGCACCGGCCGGAAGACGCGTCCATGCGAGCCTCGTCGAAATGCATCCCTGCATTTCGACGTGCCTTCCGAGGCCTCATCGAGCCCATCCTCGCTTTTGGGGCGATGGGCGCGGTTGGGACCGGGAGTCGCATTCATGACTGTGAGAGCAACTTGGCTGTCGAACAACTCACCTTTGAGCTGAAGCATCCCGAGGCGCCGTTTCTCTATCGGCTGGGGCGGCGCGTGCAGGAGTGGGGCCGGCTCATGCGGCTCGACCGGCCCATTGGGATCTGGCTGCTGTTGTGGCCGGAGTTGTGGGCGTTGTGGATCGCGGGGGATGGGCAGCCGACGCCGCGCATCCTCATCATCTTTCTGCTCGGCACGGTCGTGATGCGGTCGGCGGGGTGCGTCATCAATGATTTCGCGGATCGCAACGTCGATCCGTACGTGCGCCGCACGCGCGATCGGCCGCTCGCGGCCCGGCGAGTGAGCCCGCGCGAGGCGCTGGTGCTGTTCTTCGCGCTTGCGGCGATCGCGTTGTTGCTGGTGTTGCAGCTCGACAGGTTCACACTGCAGCTGGCGCTCGTCGGGGCGGCGCTCACCGTGTCATATCCGTTCCTGAAGCGCTTCTTTCCGCTGCCGCAGTTCTATCTCGGGCTGGCGTTCGGCTGGGCGGTGCCCATGGCGTATGCGGCCGAGTCCGGCGAGGTGCCACGTGTCGCCTGGCTGCTGTTCATGACGGCAGTACTGTGGGCCTGCATCTACGACACGCTTTACGCGATGGTCGACCGTGATGACGACCTGAAGATCGGTGTGAAGTCGAGCGCCATCCTGTTTGCCGACATGGACCGGCTCATCATCGGGATCATGCAGGCGATGATGCTGTTCTCACTGATCCTGGTCGGGCGCACGATGCAGTTCGGCAACTGGTATCTGGCAGGCATCACGGCGTCCGCGATCTTCTTCCTCTACCAGCAATGGCTCATTCGCAATCGCGAGCCGGGCAGGTGTTTTCGCGCGTTCACGAACAATCAGTACGTCGGCGTCGCCGTGTTCGTGGGCATCCTGCTCGAGTACGTGTACGCGTCCCCGGGGTGATGCGCTTCACGGGTCAATCTCCACTCGCGCCGCGGCCCACAGCTCGATCTCGCTGATCCCGGCGTTCTGCAGCGTGCGCGCGGCGGCCATCGCGGTGCTGCCCGTGGTGACCACATCGTCGACCAGCGCCACCCGCGTGGCACGCGGCACATGCCGTAGCTCGAACGCGCCGCGCACATTCCTGCGACGCTCCGCGACGGTAAGACCACTCTGCTCGCGCGTGGCGATGCGCCTGCGCAGGCACCGTGAGTCCACTTCGAGCCCGAGCCGGCGCGCGGCGAAGCGCGCAATCTCTTCTGCCTGGTTGAAGCCGCGACGGCGATAGCGCTCCGAGTGGAGCGGCACTGGAATGACGACGCCTGGAAGCTCACCGCCAAGGTCTGCGCGAGCGTGGGCCAGAAGCGTCCCGAGCACGCGGGCGTAGACGCGCTCGCCGCGGAATTTCAGCGCCCGGATGAAGTGGTCGACCGGGTACTCGTACCGGTACAGAAGCAGCGTGCGCGCCAGGCTCCCACCACCGATGCTGCTGTCCGCGGCGACGCGATCACGCGCGGGGAGAAGCGAAGCGCACACCTCGCACAGATCAAGATCTCGCGGCCGGCCACCAGCGGCGGCCGAGACAGGAGCGACGCCCGCACCCCCAGCCCCAGGTTGGCGCGAAGGAGCTTGACCAGCAGGGCGGCGCGCTTCAGCTGCTGATGCCGGATCAGGCGACGCGCCACACAGACAGCACACAGGCGGAAGCAGCGCGGCGTTGATGCCACGGACCATGCGGCGCAGAAGTCCCGCGCTCGCAAGCCACGAGCCCCAGCGCACTGAGTCAATTGTCGACACGATTCGCCCTTTCTCGTTGACAGCCGGCCGAGTCGCCGGGAACATCCGGCCGCCGGCCAGCATCGCGCGGGACAGCCGTATGCAGCCAGGCAATTTCCCTCGCAATCAACGAGATATGCACATGGATCACACCCTGCCCGGCGCCATCCGTCACGACTGGACGGTTTCGGAAGTGGAGGCCCTGTTCGCGATGCCCTTCGTGGACCTGCTGTTCCACGCCCAGCGCGTCCACCGCGCCCACCACCAGCCGAGCACGGTGCAGATGAGCACACTGCTCTCCATCAAGACGGGCGCCTGCCCGGAGGACTGCGCGTACTGCCCGCAAAGCATCCGCTACGACACGGGCCTCGAGCGCGAAACGCTGCTCGCCGTGGACGAAGTGCGCGAGGCAGCCCGCCGCGCGAAAGAGGCTGGCGCCACACGCTTCTGCATGGGCGCGGCATATCGCTCGCCGAAGCCCAAACAGGTTGCCGCCGTTGCTGAAATGATTCGCGAAGTGCGTGCGCTCGGCCTGGAAACCTGCGCGACGCTCGGCATGCTGACGCCCGCGCAAGCCGAAGAGCTCAAGGGCGCCGGGCTCGACTACTACAACCACAACATCGACACATCGCCGGACTTCTACGGCGAGATCATCACCACCCGCACCTACCAGGATCGCCTGGACACGCTCGATGCCGTGCGCGACGCCGGCCTCAAGGTCTGCTGTGGCGGTATCGTCGGCATGGGCGAAACGGTGACGGACCGCGCGAAGATGCTCCTGACGCTCGCGAATCTTCCCGAGCATCCGGAGAGCGTGCCCATCAACCAGCTCGTGCAGGTTCCCGGGACGCCGCTTTACGGGCGCGAAGGCGTGGACCCGTTCGATTTCGTGCGCACCATCGCAGTGGCGCGTCTCCTGATGCCTGCCTCGCACGTGAGGCTTTCGGCCGGGCGCGAGCAGATGAGCGACGAGCTGCAGGCGCTCTGTTTCATGGCGGGGGCGAATTCCATGTTCTACGGCGAAAAGCTCCTGACCACCGGCAATCCGGACGTGGAGCGGGACCAGCGGCTGTTCGCGCGCCTCGGCCTGAAGGCCGAGCAGTCTCAGCCACCCGCATCCGCCGAGGCGAACAGCGATGCCCGTCTGGCCTGCATTGCGTAGCCTCGACATCGCCGGCATGGGGTCACGCGGCGCGCGGGTGCCCGGGGGCGCGTCGTGAAAAAAGACGAAGCAGCGCTCAAGAGCGCGCTCGCGGAGATCGACCGCCTTCACCTGCGACGGCGGCGGTACACCATCGAAGCCTTCCCGGTTGCGGACACCCGTGCGGAAGTCGTCGTGGATGGCCAGCGTCTCGTCGACTTCTGCAGCAACGATTACCTCGGGCTCGCACGTCATCCGGCGATCGCGGCGGCCATGAGCGAAGCGGCCGCCAGCACGGGCTGCGGCAGCGGAGCGGCTCATCTGGTCACGGGCCACGGCGTGGAGCACGCGCGGCTCGAGGAAGAGCTCGCGGAGTTCACAGGGCGCCCGCGAGCGTTGCTCTTCTCCACCGGCTACATGGCGAACCTCGCGGTCGTCAGCACGCTCGCGGACCGTGGCGAGGTCGTGCTGCTGGACCGCCTGAGCCACGCCTCACTCATCGACGGCGCCTTGCTCTCTGGCGCTCGCTTCAGCCGCTACGCGCATGGTGACGGCGCGGCCGCAGAACGCGCGCTGGCCGAGCACAAGAACGACGTATCCGTGCTCGCCACGGATGGCGTGTTCAGCATGGACGGGGATATCGTGCGTCTGCCGTCCCTGGCGCGGGCATGCCTCAAGAAAAAGACATGGCTCATCGTGGATGATGCGCACGGCCTCGGGGTGCTCGGCCAGGGTGGCCGTGGCACGCTCGAGCACTACGAGATGGAGCATTCCGAAGTGCCCGTGGTCGTCGGCACGCTGGGCAAGGCCTTCGGCACGTTCGGAGCCTTCGTGACGGGCTCGAACGACCTCATCGAGCTCCTGCTGCAGAGGGCGCGCACGTACATCTACACCACCGCGCTGCCCCAGCCGGTCGCGGCGGCTACGCGCAAGGCCCTGAAGCTCGTGCAACAGGAACCCTGGCGCCGCGAACGCCTGTTTGCGCTGACCACACGGTTCCGCACGGCTGCCCGGCAGCTCAACGTGCCGCTCGCGCCGTCGGACACGCCCATTCAGCCCGTCATGCTCGGCACCGCGGAGGCCGCTCTCCAGGCACAGAAGGCACTGCTCGCGGCGGGCTTCTGGGTCGTCGCCATCCGGCCGCCCACCGTGCCTTCCGGCGCCGCGCGACTGCGCATCACGCTCTCCGCCGCTCACACGGAACAGCAGGTGGATGCGCTCGTGGAAGCGCTCGGCCAGGTCTGCGCGGAAAGCCGAAAGGCCCCGGAAGCGCGAGGATGAAAGCGACCACGCCCCCTCCCGGCCGGCGTCCGGCAGCCCCGGACCTCGAACAGACATCGCGACTGGATGCCGCGATCATCCGCACCTCCTTCGACCGCGCGAGCGCGGATTACGAGGCGGCGGCCGTGCTTCAGGCGCGCGTGGGCGACGAGCTCGTCGACCGGCTCGCGATGCTGAACCTGGTGCCCGGCGCGGTGCTCGACCTGGGCGCGGGCACGGGGCGGCTCACCGGCGAGCTCAAGCGCCGATACCGGCGTGCCCAGGTGATCGCACTGGATCTGGCGCCGGGCATGCTTCGGGAAGCCCGGCGACACATGGGGCTGTTCCGTCGCTTCGATCGAATCTGTGGCGACGTTCGCCGGCTACCTCTCGCGGATGCGAGCGTCGATCTCGTGGTGAGCAACCTCATGCTCCAGTGGTGTGATGACCTGGACACGGCGCTGCGCGAGATCCGCCGCGTGCTGAAGCCAAATGGCTTCTTCACCTTCACCACCTTCGGGCCGGACACGCTCAGCGAGCTGCGTGCCGCCTGGGCGGCGGTCGACGAGTACAGCCACGTCAACACGTTCATCGACATGCACGACGTCGGCGATGCCCTGATGCGCGCGGGGCTGACGGAGCCGGTGCTCGACGTCGAGCGGGTCACGCTCACGTATCCCGACGTGCTCGCGCTCATGCGCGATCTGAAAGTCATCGGCGCCCACAACGTCACGGCCGGCCGGCCGCGCGGCCTCGTGGGGCGGCAACGCCTGCGCGGCGTGGAGCAGGCGTACGAAGCCTGGCGCCACGAAGGGCGAATCCCGGCCACCTACGAAGTCGTTTACGGCGCTTCGTGGGGGGCGGCGGGCAAGCAGGCGTCGCCCGTCGTGGCCGGCGAGGTACGCATCTCGCCGAGCGCGATCCGACGTCACGGCAGCCGCGAGAGGGCCTGATGGCCCGCGCGGCCCGCGGCCTCTTCATCACCGGAACCGATACCGGGGTCGGCAAGACGCTGGTGGGCGCGGCCCTCGTCGACGGGCTGGCCCGTAGCGGTATGCGCGTGGGCGTGATGAAGCCGGTGGCTGCGGGCGCAGACGAGACATCCGAAGGCTTGCGCAACTCCGACGCCCTGGAGCTGCTGCGTGCCTCCAACGTGCGCATCCCCTACCGGACGGCGAATCCATATTGCCTGAAGATGCCGGCATCGCCGCACATCGCGGCGGCAATGGAGTCGATCCACATCGATCCGGCGTTCATCTCACAGAGCTTCGGGGAAGTGGCACGGCTCGCCGATGCGGTCGTCGTGGAAGGGGCGGGCGGCTGGCTGGCGCCCATCAACGAGACCCAGACCATGGCCGACGTCGCGATCGGGCTCGGCCTGCCCGTGGTGCTCGTGGTGGGCCTGCGACTGGGCTGCCTCAACCATGCCCTGCTGACGGTCCAGGCCGTGGCCGCGAGCGGATTGCCGCTCGCGGGCTGGATCGCCAATCACACCCAACCGCTGTTCGAACAGGTCGAGGCGAACATCACCTCGCTCGAACGCCGTCTCGGCGCACCTCTGCTCGATGTCGTGACCTATCGGCCGCCGCCAGCCGCCGAGGGCGCACCGGCGGCCGCAGTCGCACTCTCGGACCACGCGATCGCGCGCATTGGAGAAGTGTTGCGCGCCTAGCCTCCTGCGGTACCATCGCGCCCCTCGGGCAGGTGCGCATTTTTTCAGCTTGGCCAGTAGCTTGCAGCGTATCGAGATCTCGCCGAACTGCTCCCTCACGCCGCGGGGCGCGGTGCTTTTCTTCGGCACCGTGTGTGTCGCCACCTTCGGCGTCGCCCTGCTCATGACCCTGCGCGGCTTCTGGCCCGTGCTGCCCTTCGCGGGCCTGGAGATGGCCTTCCTGGGCTGGGCGCTCCACACCAGTCTCCAGCGTCGCCATCACCGCGAAACCATCACCGTCTCCGACGGCGACGTGCGCATCGAATGCCATGACCGGTCGCATTCCACCGAAGTCGTGTTTCCGCGGCACTGGGCACGGGTTAAACTCCGCCGCCCTCATTCGCGCCTGCACCCGAGCTGCCTGACCATCGAGTCACATGGCCGCCGGTGCGAGGTTGGGAGCTTCCTGACGGAACAGGAACGGCGCGGTCTCGCGCAGCGGCTGGAACGCCTCATCGGGCGGACCGACGAGTCGCCCTCGCTCGCCTGAAGGACCTTGGCGCGAGCGTGCGCGAATTTGGTCCGATTTTGATCCCATGTTGGGGGCGAAATTGAGTTCGAACGACAGCGCGTCGTGCACGTGGCGGCGCCCGGCAGGCACAGGAACGATGATCCGAAAACTTCTGGCTTCTTTGACCGCTACCGCGGCTCTCGCACCCGCAGCCCACGCGGAATCCGGCTGGCATCTGCTCAACATGACTCGCGGCGTCACGCAGATCAGCCGCGAAATCTACGACCTGCACATGCTCATCCTCTGGGTGTGCGTGGTGATCGGCGTCGTCGTGTTCGGCGTCATGATCTGGTCGATCATCAAGTTCCGGAAGTCGCAGGGCGCCGTGGCGGACACCACGCTCGTCCACAACACCAAGGTGGAGATCATCTGGACGGCGATTCCGATCGCCATCCTGGTCGCCATGGCCGTGCCGGCGGCCAAGACCCTCGTGCAGATCGAGGACACGCGCAACACGGAGCTCACCATCAAGGTGACGGGCTACCAGTGGGGCTGGCAGTACGACTATCTCGAAGGCGGCGTGAGCTTCTTCTCCCGCCTCGACCGCGAGAGCGACGCGGCCCGGCAGCTGGCCTCCGGCGCCGACCCGTACAAGATCGAGCACTACCTCCTGAACGTGGACAAGCCCCTCGTCGTGCCGGCGGATACGAAGGTGCGCCTGCTCGTCACCGCGGCGGATGTCATCCACTCCTGGTGGGTGCCGGCGTTCGGCATGAAGAAGGACGCCATCCCGGGCTACGTGAACGAAATGTGGTTCAAGGTGGATGCCGACAAAGCCGGCCTCTACCGCGGCCAGTGCGTGGAGCTCTGCGGCCGTGACCACGGCTTCATGCCCATCGTGGTCGACGTGCGCAGCAAGGAGGATTTCGAAGCCTGGCAGAAGTCCACCGCCGAAGCGCAGAAGCAGGCCGCAGCCCCGCAGCAGCCCGCCACCGTCCCCGCGGCCGGCTGAACGAATACCGGAAGGATTGACAGATCATGGCTCACGACACACACGCCACCGCACACGGCCACGACGCACACGACGATCACAAGCCGCACGGCTGGCGCCGCTGGGTTCTCGCCACGAACCACAAGGACATCGGCACGATGTACCTCGTGTTCGCCGGCACGATGTTCTTCATCGGCGGCATCATGGCGATGGTCATCCGCGCCGAGCTCTTCAAGCCGGGGCTGCAGTTCGTCGACCCGATGTTCTTCAACTCCATGACCACCATGCACGCGCTGTTCATGATCTTCGGCGCGGTCATGCCGGCATGGACGGGCCTTGCCAACTGGCAGATCCCGCTGCAGATCGGCGCGCCCGACATGGCGCTGCCGCGCCTCAACAACTTCTCGTTCTGGATCCTGCCGTTCGCGTTCACGATCCTGCTCGCGACACTCTTCGTGCCGGGCGGCGGCCCCGCCGGCGGCTGGACGCTCTATCCGCCGCTCGTGCTGCAGACGGGTGATGCGTTCCCGATGGTGATCTTCGCGATCCACCTCATGGGCGTGTCGTCGATCCTCGGCGCGGTGAACGTCATCGTCACCATCATGAACATGCGCGCTCCGGGCATGAGCCTGCTGCGCATGCCGCTCTTCGTGTGGAGCTGGCTCATCACGGCGTACCTGCTCATCGCCGTGATGCCGGTGCTCGCGGGCGCGGTCACGATGCTGCTGACGGACCACTTCTTCGGCACCACGTTCTTCACCGCCGCGGGTGGTGGTGACCCCGTGATGTTCCAGCACATCTTCTGGTTCTTCGGGCACCCCGAGGTGTACATCCTCATCCTGCCGGCGTTCGGCGTCGTGTCGGAGATCATCCCGGCCTTCGCGCGCAAGCCGATCTTCGGCTACGAGGCCATGGTGTACGCCATCGCGTCCATCGCGTTCCTCTCCTTCATCGTGTGGGCGCACCACATGTTCACGGTGGGCATGCCGCTCGCCGGCCAGCTCTTCTTCATGCTGTCCACCATGCTCATCGCCATTCCCACGGGCGTGAAGGTGTTCAACTGGACGGCGACGATGTGGAAGGGCTCGATGTCGTTCGAGACGCCGATGCTGTTCGCGCTGGCGTTCCTCTTCCTGTTCACCATCGGCGGCTTCTCGGGCCTCATGCTCGCGATCGTCCCGGCGGACTTCCAGTACCACGACACGTACTTCGTCGTGGCGCACTTCCACTACGTGCTGGTGCCGGGCGCGGTGTTCAGCATCCTGGCGGCCGTGTACTACTGGCTGCCGAAGTGGACCAGCAGGATGTACGACGAGACACTCGCCAAGTGGCACTTCTGGCTGTCGGCCATCTTCGTGAACATCCTGTTCTTCCCGCAGCACTTCCTGGGCCTTGCGGGCATGCCGCGCCGTATCCCGGATTACGCCACCCAGTTCACGGACTGGAACATGATCTCCTCGATCGGCGCGTTCGGCTTCGGCCTCTCGCAGATCCTCTTCCCGATCATCGTGATCAAGTGCATCCGCAGCGGCGCCCCGGCGCCGGCCAAAGCCTGGGAAGGCGCCCACGGCCTCGAGTGGGAGCTGCCCTCGCCGCTGCCGTACCACACGTGGGAAACGCCGCCGTCCCCCGAGGTCATCGCGCGCGGCGCCGAGCATTGATCGGAACCTCGTCGGGCCTGAAACGAAGTGAACGCCGTGTCTCCTGACGAAGAAGCCGAGCGCAAGCGCCGCATCCGGCGCTCTGCGTGGCTGCTCGGCCTCGTGGCGGTGGCGTTCTATGTCGCTTTCATCGTCATGTCCGTCATCCGTGCACCGCAGTGATCACACCGGAAACACGTCGTGCGAACCGGCAGCTTCTCGTGAAGCTGCTCGCGTTCGCGCTCGGTGCCTTCGCGTTCGGCTACGCGCTCGTGCCGCTCTACGACGTGCTGTGCGACATCACGGGTTACGGCAACGAGAAGCGGCTGGCCGAACGGTCCGTCATCGATGCGAATCCGGACGAGAGCCGCACCATCACCGTGGAGTTCCTCGCGGAGCTGCCGAGCACCGGGAGCTGGGAATTCCGGCCCGTGCTCGGCTCCATGAAGGTTCATCCCGGCCAGCTCTACACGGCGGACTTCGTCGCCCGCAATCTCACCGGCCGGGACACGGTCGCGCAGGCCGTGCCGGCCATCGCGCCCACCAAGGCCGCGCCCTATTTCCACAAGACCGAGTGCTTCTGCTTCACGCCCCAGAATTTCAAACAGGGCGAGGAGCGGGTGCTCCCCGTGCGTTTCGTGATCGACCCGGCCCTTCCGGCCTACGTGGATCGCCTGACGCTCGCCTACACCTTTTACGATGAGTCCACGCGAGTGGCTTCCCGCTGAGGATCTGAAAACCAATGGCTAACACGCACGCCCACGCGACCGACGCAGACAAGTACTACGTACCGCATGACAGCAAGTGGCCGATCATCGGCTCGTTTGCGCTGTTCACGCTGATGCTCGGCGCCATCTCGTTCCTCAACGAGTGGTTCGGCGGCTGGATCTTCATTCCGGGCGCGCTGCTCGTCATCTACATGTTCATCGGCTGGTTCGGCACGGTCATCGGCGAGAACCAGGCCGGCATGTACAACCTGCACGTGGACCGCTCGTTCCGCATGGGAATGATGTGGTTCATCTTCTCCGAGGTGATGTTCTTCGCCGCCTTCTTCGGCGCGCTGTTCTATGCCCGCTCGCTCTCGGTGCCGTGGCTCGGCGGGCACGGCGTGAAGTACTTCACCAACCTCATCCTGTGGCCGAACTACGAGAACGCGTGGCCGACGAGCGGCCCGGGCCAGGTGGGTGGGCGCGCCGACGGCACGTTCGGCGTCATCCCGGCGTTCGGCCTTCCCGCGATCAACACCGCGATCCTGCTCACGAGCAGCGTCACCGTGACGATCGCCCACCATGCCCTGCGCGAAGGCAAGCGCGGCGTGCTGAGCGTGTTCCTCGCGGCCACGTTCCTGCTGGGCTTCCTGTTCGTGTTCCTGCAGGCCGAGGAATACATCGAGGCCTACACCGAGCTCGGCCTCACGCTCAACACGGGCATCTACGGCTCCACGTTCTTCATGCTGACCGGCTTCCACGGCCTGCATGTCACGATCGGCGCCATCATGCTGTTCATCATCTGGCTGCGTGTCATGAAGGGGCACTTCACTCCGCAGCGTCACTTCGCGTTCGAGGCCACGGCCTGGTACTGGCACTTCGTGGACGTGGTGTGGCTCGGCCTCTTCATCTTCGTCTACTGGATCTGAGACGCGGTCAGCGCGGGCCTGTCACCGGCAGGCCGTGAGGTGTGATGACTCCGGCGTACCACAACACCATCAGCAGCAGGAACAGCGCCACCGACAACCCGATGCGGATGGTGAGCGACCGGACCATCTTCTTCGAATCACCGCCGCTGCGCGCCAGCTGATAGAGCGCGGAGCCGAGGCTGATGAGAATGCCGGCGAACACGGCGAGAACGAGGATGCGGATCATGGGTTGCATTGCGGGCTCCGGCCGCACGGCGCGGCTTGCGTGTCGCGAGTCTAACGGGGACTGACCGGCGCGCCTGCGCGCAAGTCTCGCTCCCATGGGCATTCTCCGCATCCGCCTCGGCTCGCGCACATTCGAGCCGTCGTGGGCGATGACGCTGCTGACGCTCGCGGGCGTGGCCTTGTTCGTCGGCCTGGGCAACTGGCAATGGTCGAAGGGCAATCACCGCGCCCAGGTCGAAAGCGAGTTCGGCAAGCGGGGCGGCATCGAGGACGTCGGTGAACGCGATCTGTCCGGCGTGTCGCGGTTCCAGCGAGTGCGCGTGACCGGCAGATGGGACACGCAGCACCAGTTCCTGCTCGACAACCGCACCCATGAGGGCCGCGCGGGGTACGAGGTGCTGACGCCGCTCATCCGCGGAGGCGATCTGCCCACCGTGCTGGTGAACCGGGGCTGGGTGCCGTTCAGCGGCTTTCGGGACAGGCTGCCGGATGTCTCCTTGACCACTGACGGAGATGTGCAGGTCGTCGGCCGCGTCGACGCGCTGCCGATGAGAGGCCTCGCGAGCGGCCATTCGCCGCCGGATGTGAAGGCGCCGTGGCCCAAGGTCACGAGTTTCCCCGATCCGGGTGAGCTCGTTGCCGCGCTCGGGCGGCCGCTGGAGGGGCGTATCCTCCTGCTCGATCCGGAAGAGCCGGATGGCTACGTGCGCACATGGGGCCCGGAAGGGCTGCCGGCGATCAGGCACTGGTCGTACGGTGTGCAGTGGTATGCGTTCGCCGTGCTGGCGCTCGTGCTGTGGGTGATCCTGGGAATGCGGAAGAACAGATGAGCTCGACCCCGAATGAGCTGCGGGCACGCAACCTGCGCACCATCGGCGCGCTGGCCGCGGTGTTCGTGCTGCCCGTGCTGGTTTCGTTCTGGATGTACTACGGCAGCATGTGGCGGCCTGCCTCGAGCACGAATCACGGTGAGCTGCTGCAGCCCGCGCGGCCGCTCCCGCGTGTGGATCTGCGCGACGCAGCCGGCGAGTTCGCACCGGCCGACGTGTTGTGGGAGAAGTGGGCGCTCGTCTACGTCGGTGACGGTCGATGCGATGAGGCCTGCCGCGCGGCGCTGCATTTCATGCGCCAGACGCGGCTGTCCCTCAACCAGGAAATGACTCGCGTGGCGCGCATCTTCCTGGCGACCGCGAACTGCTGCGATCGGGAGTTTCTGGAACGCGAGCACGCCGGGCTGGTCGTACTCGATGCATCAGGACCCGAGGCTGCCGAGCTCCTGAGCACGTTCCCCGCGGAAGGGCGCGCAGAATCCCTCTACGTCGTCGACCCGCTGGGCAATCTCGTCATGAGATACGACACGCGCGAGTCGCCGAAGGGGCTGCTCACGGATCTCAAGAAGCTGCTCCGGCTTTCCCACATCGGCTGAAGACGACTCGCACCGCATGACTTCCTTTGGTACCCAATCTTCCGCCGCGCTGGCCGGCATCACTCCCTCCAGCGCGAGCCGGTCCGGCGCGGCGCGATGGATCCGCCGGCTGGCGCTGGCCGGGCTGCTGCTCTGCTTCGTCGTCGTCATCCTTGGCGCATACGTGCGTCTCACCGCTGCCGGGCTCGGCTGCCCGGACTGGCCAGGCTGTTACGGCCATTTCACGCCGATCGGCGCCGCACAGAACGAGGCCGCGCAGGCGGCGTTCCCAGGCACGCCGCTGCACGTAGGCAAAGCGTGGCGAGAGATGGTGCATCGATACGCCGCATCCACACTCGGCTTCATCATCGTGTTGATCGCGGCTCTGACCATCGCCGGCCGCAGACAGCGCATCGCGAGCGTGCCGCTCGCGATCACCCTGCTCATCACCGTCGTCGTGCAGGGCTTTCTCGGTATGCTCACCGTGACCTGGCAGTTGAAGCCGCTCATCGTCACGCTTCATCTGCTCTTCGGCCTCACCACGCTCGGGCTTCTCTGGTGGCTGTGGCTGTCGTTGCGCAGCGGGCAGCGCGGGGGCGTGCGTCTCGCAAGCGCATCCAGCACCAGCGTTGGCGGCTATCCGGTGCGTCAGGGCGCAACACAGCGCGTCGTGCTGGTCGCGCTCGGGGCGCTTGCAGTGCAGATCGCGCTCGGCGGCTGGACAAGCAGCAACTACGCGGCCGTCGCGTGCCCGGACTTTCCGAAGTGTCAGAACAGCTGGTGGCCGGAGACAGACTACAAGGACGCGTTCGTCCTGTGGCGTGGTCTCGGTGTGAACTATGAAGGCGGTGTGCTTCAGCACCCGGCGCGCGTCGCCATTCACTTCACGCATCGGCTTGGCGCCATCGTCGCGAGTCTGGCGCTCATCTACGCCGCGTTCGTCACGTTCCGGCGAAAAATGAAACCGCCCGGGGCACAGGTGGCGGCATACGCCGTGCTCGGAGCGCTCGCGCTGCAGCTTTTCATCGGCGCCTCCATGGTGCTCGAAGGCTTCCCGCTCCTGCTCGCCACCGCCCACAATGGTGGTGCGGCGCTGCTGGTGCTCGCCGCCATCTCGCTCTACCACTTCTCACGGCCTCCACCCGCATTCTGAGTTGGGGCGCACGGCTCGGGCCGGGTTTGGGCGGGGCGAAGCGTCTCTCGAACGAGTCCGAGATCGAATCGAGGCCGGGTGAAGGCACGCAGGTTGCGATCACGCGCTGGCGTTGAGCCCCGCCCGCACCCGATTGCGATGACGCCCCAGCTCCTTTTCAGCTATCGACGAGAACAGCCAGGTCGGCCGGTCACGGCGCGCGGCCGGCATCGCCGATCTCGACCTCGGGCTGAGCGGTGAGTACCGTTCGACCCCGGGCATGGGCATCGGGCTCGGATGTCCTCGCCGTCCTGAAGCGTGACGCGCAGCTGAGGCAGGTACCGGTGGCGGTGGTCACATCGCGTATCCTGAGTCCGGAAGAGCGTCATCGGCTTGGCGAGCGTGCGCAAGCCGTGGTGGAAAAAGGGGAGCTCACTGCCGAGAGAGCACGAGAGCGGCTCGCGAGCGCGGGGCTATAGCAAGTGATACCGGCCATCATCCTCAACGTCGACGACACTGCATCATCGCGCTACACGAAGACCCGCATGCTGCAGCAAGCGGGCTACACCGTGCTCGAAGCCGAGACGGGCGCCGAAGCGCTACGCATGGTGCGTGAGCACCTGCCGCAGCTCGTGTTGTGTGATGTGAACCTGCCGGACGTCAGCGGCATCGAAGTGTGCCGCCAGATCAAGGCCGACCCGCTCACGCGCGTCATCCCGGTGGTGCAGATCTCGGCCACCTTCGTGACGCCGCGCGACCAGGTGCTGGGTCTCGAAGGCGGTGCGGAAATCTATCTCACCGAGCCGGTCGAACAGCTCGAGCTCACCACCGTCGTGCGTGTGCTGCTTCGGCTGCACAGCACCGAGAGAGGGCTCGTGCAGAGCGAGGCGCGTTGGCGCAGCTTCGTGGACTCGAACATCATCGGCGTGGCCATCTGCCGTCTCGATCGCATCATCGAGGCAAATCCGGCGTTCCTTACGATCATCGGCTATGCGCCTGGGGAGCTGCCTGGTGACGGCCTCCCCTGGCGCGCCATCACTGCGCCCGGAAGCCTCGAGCGCAGCGACGCCGCCCGTGCGGAACTGAGGGCGCACGGCACCTGCGCGCCGTTCGAGAAGGAATACGTTCGCCGGGACGGCTCGCGTGTGTGGGTGATGGTCGGTGCGGCGATGATCCTCGATGCGGACGATCGTTGGATGACCTTCGTGCTCGACATCAGCGATCGCAAGCGCGCCGCGATCGAACGCGAAGCCGCCTTCGAGCGCGAACACGCCGCCCGACGCCAGGCAGAGGAAGCCACTCGTCTCAAGGACGAGTTCCTGGCCAATCTGTCACACGAGCTGCGCACACCGATGAACGCGATCATCGGCTGGACCCATCTGCTGCGTTCCGGCCGTCTCGACGACAGCCAGCGCCAGCGGGCGCTCGAATCCATCGATCGCGGCGCACGTTCGCAGGCCAAGCTCATCGAGGATCTGCTGGACGTCTCGCGCATCGTCAGCGGGAAGCTCAGTCTCACCCTTCAGCCGGTCGATCTGCGCGCGGTGGTCGACGCGGCACTGGAAAGCCAGCGTCCAGCCGCACAGGCCAAAGGCGTAATGCTGAAGATGGGCGAAGCCCCGCAGAGTTTCACGGCGCAAGGGGATGCCGGCCGCCTGCAGCAGGTGTTTCTGAACCTGCTGTCGAATGCGGTCAAATTCACGCCTTCCGGGGGCAGCATCACGGTCACGTTCGCCCGTGTCGGCGACAACGCCGAGATCTCTGTATCGGACACCGGGGAAGGCATCGCGCCGGAGTTCCTGCCGTACGTCTTCGATCGCTTCCGGCAAGCGGACGGCACCAGCACACGCAAGCACATGGGGCTCGGGTTGGGCCTCTCCATCGTCCGCCACGTAATGGAGTTGCATGGTGGAACGGCCAGAGCCACAAGCGGCGGCGAGGGCCGGGGCGCCACGTTTACCGTCACCGTCCCGCTTGTCACGGACCCAAAGGGAGAGGCGCGCGGCCCCATCGCAAGCCGCATGCCCGGCAACTACGCCAATCAAGGCACCGGCGTTCGGGTACTCGTGGTCGAAGACGACCTCGATACGCGGGACGTGCTGGCCACCATCCTGGAGCGCGGTGGCTTCTCCTATCGCATAGCGTCCCGCGCAAGCGAGGCCTTTGGCGTGCTCAACGACTGGCATCCGGACGTGATCGTCTCGGACATCGCCATGCCGGACATGGATGGCTACGCGTTCATCCGGGCGCTGCGCGAGCGCTCCGCAGAGCAGGGCGGCCGGATTCCCGCCCTGGCGCTCAGCGCCTTCGCCCGGGGCGAGGATCACAACCTGGCGTTGCGCAGCGGCTACCAGGCGCACCTCGGCAAGCCCGTGGACCCGGGCGACCTCGTGCGCGCCATTACCTCACTCACCGGCACGCCGGCCGGGGAGCCCCCGGCGCGCCCTGTCACCCCGCCCGGCCCGCAGATGTGAGATTCTTGCGGCCGCCGGCGGCGCGCTGCGGCGTGCCCCGACCTCCCGAAGAGACATGGCGACCGAAACCAACCTGGCCGCGCCCGCCGCGGTAACCACCTGGCGACACTATCTCGAGCTGACGAAGCCGAAGGTGGTCGCGCTCATCACTTTCACGGCCATCGTGGGGACGCTGCTGGCGAGCCCCGGGTGGCCGCCGCTCGATGCGCTCGTCTTCGGCAACCTGGGGATCGCGCTCGCCTCCGCCTGCGCCGCCACCATCAACCACGTGCTCGACCGGCGCATCGACGAACAGATGGCGCGCACCCGCGGCCGCCCGTTCCCGACCGGCCACATGAAGGAGCGTCAGGCGCTCATCTTCGCCGCGATACTGGGCGTCACGTCGATGGCGATCCTCTCGTTCCTGGTGAACCGGCTCACGGCCGTGCTGACCTTCGCTTCGCTCATCGGCTACGCGGTCATCTACACCGTGTGGCTGAAGCGGGCGACGTCGCAGAACATCGTCATCGGGGGCGCGGCGGGCGCCGCACCGCCCGTTCTGGGCTGGACTGCCGTAACGAACAGCGTGGACCCGCACGCGCTGCTCCTGTTTCTGATCATTTTCGTGTGGACGCCCCCGCACTTCTGGGCGCTGGCCATTGCGCGTCGCGACGACTATGCGAAGGCGGGCATCCCCATGCTGCCCGTAACGCACGGCGTAGAGCACACTCGCCTGCACGTGCTGCTGTACACAGTGCTGTTGTTCATCGTGACGCTGCTGCCGTATCTCACGCGCATGAGCGGGCTCATCTACCTGGCGGCCGCGCTCGTGCTCAACGCTGGGTTCCTGTACTACGCGTTCGCGCTGAAGATCACGGCGCGGGAAGAGCTGCCCATGCGCGTGTTCAAGTTCTCGGTGACTTACCTGATGTGGCTGTTCGCGGCGCTGCTGGTAGACCACTACGTGCCGACGATCGCGCCACCCTGATCGATCCCGCCTACTTCACGAACTCCAGTTTCTTCAGCACGCCGCCTTCGAACGTCATCACGACGGGGAGCTGCCGGCTGCCGCGGTCGTAACGCCAGATGTCCTTGCTCGTGGTGCCCACTTCGTACGTGGTGCCGTTGACGCCGCGCGCACGCACCGGCTCGGTCACCGTCTCCTTCGATGCTGGCGCCCCGCACTTTTGCTGCACGTAGGACGCCACCGCACCCTCCCGAATGAGCACGCTGCCGCAGCGAAGAGTGTCCGCATGAGCCGGAACGGCAGCCATGCTGGCGATGGCGAGCGTGATCGTTACAGCGGAAGTCTTCACAGACGTGGCATCTACTTGCGCGTGAGTGCGACGCGCCAGGAGGAAAGCCGCCTGCCTTCCAGATACAGCACGCCACAAGCCTCGTAATGGGACGGATCGAGCTGCATCAGATGCTCGGTGCCGTAGTACCCGGGGCCGCCATCGCAGTGATATAGCGACACGATGGAAGGGCCGACGATAGCGAACGAACCCTTGAGCTTGCCGATGGCCGAGTTCTCAGAGGTCCACGTGGTGCTGATGGCCTCAGACGCCGCAGGCTTGATGTAGTAGTGATTCACGAACTCGACCGGGGGCGAAGAGAGCACGCGCAGCGACCCGGCGAGCAGCCAGCAATTCTCGCGGTGTGAGATCTCCGTGCGGCCTTCGGCGGGCGTTGCGTGGCCGTCTTCGGTCCAGAACGTGCCCGCGCCCGACCAGGAGCCCGGCTCATACAGAAAGGTGTGTGTCATGTGCCCCTCCCGCAGAGGTCATCTCGCCGCGATTATGGCGCGGCGTGGGCTTTCGCGGTACGGTGCGCGCCGCAATTCCGTGAGGCGCGGCTCATGTTGGTCGAGCGCATCTGGGCGGCAAACGCCTATCGCAACTTTCATTATGTGATCGCCTGTCCTGAGACCGGAGAGGCGCTCGCGGTGGATCCGCTGGAGTGGTCGCGCTGCCTGGATGCCGCCCGCGCGCGTGGGTGGCACATCACCCAGATCCTCAACACGCACGAGCACCGCGACCATACGGGTGGCAACGCCGGTCTCGTCGCAGCAACAGGAGCGAAGGTGCTGGCCCACGCGGGTGCGGCGAGCCGCATCGGCGGCGTCGACAGGGGCCTCGTGAAGGGCGACGTCATTCGGGTGGGCCGCACGGTGGAGCTCGAGTGTCTGGACACCCCCGGTCACACCATGGCGCACATCTGCCTGCTCGGCCACGCGGACCGTCCGGCTTTGTTCTGCGGCGACACATTGTTCAATGCGGGCGCAGGGAACTGCCACGGCGGCGGGCACCCGGACGCGCTCTACGAAACGTTCGCGACGCAGCTCGCGAAGCTGCCGGATGACACGCATGTGTACCCGGGGCACGAGTATCTCGCGCGCAATCTCGAGTTCACGCTGGATCGCGAGCCCGGAAATTCCGACGCGGAGCGCTTGCTTGCCGAAGCGCGCGCGGCAGAGCCGGCGGACGCGAAAGTGACCACGCTCGGTGAGGAAAAGCGCATCAACACGTTCTTCCGGCTGCAAAGCCCGCAGGTCATCGCGCGACTCCGGGAGGCTTTTCCCGACATCGGCGAGCAACCCGATGCGCGAACGGTCTTTCTGAAGCTGCGCGAGCTGCGCAATCGCTGGTGAGAAAGGCATCGGCGCTTGCTCGGGACGCAGCGCCGGGCGCGGCGAATCCAGCACTCCGCTTCTCGGCCCTGGCCTGTTCGGCCGCGCTGCTCCTGTGCGCGCCGGCGCCTGCGGCGGAGTACACATGGCGTCTGCCGCGGGGGTTTCCCGTGCCGGCGGTTCCGGCGGACAACCCCATGTCAGATGCCAAGGTGGAGCTTGGCCGCAGGCTCTTTTTCGAGCCGCTGCTCTCGGTGACCGGTCGACATAGCTGCGCGAGCTGTCACGTGCCCGCGCGCGCCTTCACGGACGGCAGGGCGTTCGCGATCGGGGCCACCGGGCAAGCCACATCGACGAGCGCCATGTCGCTGGCGAACGTTGCTTACAACGTGAGCTTTGGCTGGAACAAGCCGCAGGTGCGGTCACTCGAGCAGCAGATGCTGGAGCCGTTGCTCAACGAGCATCCGGTGGAGCTTGGCCTGAAGGGCCGTGAGCAGAGCGTGCTCGGTGCGCTGGCGGCGCGCGCGGAGTATCGCGGTGCCTTCGACGCCGCGTTCCCCGGCGCTGAAGCAGGCGCCGTGTCGCTCGAGAACGCCGTGAAGGCCATTGCAGCGTTCGAGCGAACGCTGATTTCCGGCGAATCACCCTTCGATCGGTACGTCTTCCAGGGTCGGCACGATGCGCTGACGCCCGCCGCCAAACGGGGAATGTCGCTCTTCTACTCGGAGCGTCTCGGCTGCGGCGTCTGCCATGCAGGCTTCAACTTCGCAGGCAGCTGGCGGGACGCCGCCGGCCCGACCGGGGAGCCCGCCTTTGCACGCAACGGCGTCGGGCCGGAAGCCACGCGGGTGCCGACCGTGCGGAATGTCGCGCTCACCGCGCCCTATATGCACGACGGAAGGTTCTCGACGCTGGAGGCCGTGATAGATCATTATCAGCAGGCAGGTCTGCGCGCCGATTCCACCAACGATCACGAGCGCGGCCCCGGGCTTCGGGCCTTCACGCTGAGCGAAGGGGAGCGCGCGGAGCTTCTCGCATTCCTGCACAGCCTGACAGACTCGGATTTCACCGCGAGGTTCGATGAACAGCGCACGCATTCTCTACCTGGACGATGAAGAGCCCCTCGTCTTCGTGATGACCCGGATGCTGTCGCACCTGGGGCACCAGGTTTCCGGTTTCACGCGCGCATCGGAAGCGCTGGCCGCATTCTCCGCCGCGCCCTCGGGGTTCGATCTCGTCCTGTCGGACCTGTCGATGCCGGGCATGAGCGGCATCGATTTCGCGCAGGAGGTGCTGGCCACCCGTCCCCAGGCGCAGGTCGTCATCGTCTCCGGTCACGTGGAAGCGCACGACGAGGAACGTGCCCGAGCCATCGGCGTGCGCCAGGTCGTGCGCAAGCCCAACACGCTCGAGGAAATGACCCGGCTGATCGGCGACCTGCTCAGGCCGGCGGCTGATACGTGATCGGGATGTGCCGCGGCTGCGCGGCAACGCGGCCGATCCACGCCAGTACGCTCGGGTAGGGAGCAAGGTCTATCCCGGCTTCCGGCGCGACGTGCGTGTACGCATACAGCGCGATGTCCGCAATGCTGAAGCGCTCGTTCACGAAGTAGAAGCGGCTGCTCAGGTGCTGATCCATTACCGCAAGTGCTGCGCGCCCGCGGGCGCGGCGATCCGGCAGCTCCGCGTAGCGGGGTGACTCCGGTGGCAGGTGGCGCATGATGTAGCGCGGCGTCGCGACGTAGGGCTCGTGGCTGTACTGCTCGAAGAACATCCACTGCAGCACTTGCGCGCGCCCGAGCCTGTCCGTGGGAACGAGGGCCGTGCCTTCGGCCAGGTACCACATGATGGCGTTGGATTCCGCGAGGCACATGCCGTCATCCAGCTCCAGCGTGGGGATGCGCCCGTTAGGGTTCTTCGCCAGGAATTCCGGCGTGCGCGTGGCGCCGGTGTCGATGTCCACATCCACCCGGCGACAGGGCTGCTGCAGCAGGGCGAGGACCAGCCGCACCTTGTAGCCGTTGCCGGAATCCAGGTAGTCGTACAGCGTGGGCATGGGGTTGTCCGTGCGAAGAGGCGCGCCAGTATCGGGTTCGCTCCGTGCGATTGCCACGAGAAACACTGAACCACCGTTTAGTTTCACTCGCTGCAGCTGCGCCTGCGGTAGGCTTCGGGGCCGGGCCGCGAGTGCCCGCCGGCAGAACAACCGAAGAACAGGGACATCGATGTATTCGCGCTTCTACCGCCGCTGCTTCCTGATCGGAACGATCCTGGTGCTCGGCTACGTGCTGGTCCAGTTCCTGAGTCCGTTCTGGGCGCCGCTCGGGTGGGCCGCAATCCTGGCGTTCCTCCTGCACCCGCTGCATCACCGTCTCACGCAGCGGCTGAAGGGCCGCGCCGGTTACTCCGCGGGTCTCCTGACCGGCCTCACGCCATTTCTCATCATCGCGCCGATCGTCACGTTCGGTGTCATCTTCGCGCGCCAGGTCGGGCTCCTCATCGAGTATCTGCGGGCGCGCCAGTTCGGCACCTACGAAACGATCGTGCAGAAGATCCAGAACCTGCCGATCGTCGGCCGCGTGCTCGGCTGGTTCGGCGCGGACGTGTCGAGCGTCGCGGTGCAGATCGAGAGCTGGCTCGTGAACAGCGTGCAGGGTCTGCTGAAAGGCGCCGCTGCACTCGGCGGCACGTTCGCCATCGGCGTGGTCGGCACGCTCGTCAGCTTTTTCCTGATGCTGTTCCTCCTGTTCTTCCTGCTTCGGGACGGCACTTCGATGCTCCACCACCTGATGCGCCTCGTGCCGATGAACGACGACCGGCGGCACAAGCTGCTCGACTATCTCGGGGACGTTTCGTACGCGGTGATCTTCGGCCACGCGCTCACGGCGGTCATCCAGGGCACGCTCGTCGGCATCGGCTTCTCCATCGCCGGCCTGCCTTCGCCGGTGGTGTTCGCGGTGTTCGGCGCCATTGCCGCCTTCATCCCCGCGGCCGGCACCGGGTTCGTGCTGGTGCCGGCGGTGCTGTACCTCGCGTTCTCGGGCCAGTGGGGCTGGGCGGTTTTCATGGCGGTGTGGACGGGGCTCGTGGGCACGTCCGACAACCTCCTCCGGCCCTACCTCACCCAGAGGCGTGCGGAAGTTTCCACGCTCACGGTCTTCGTCGGCGTGATCGGTGGCGTGGCCGCGTTCGGCTTCATCGGCTCCCTGATCGGCCCGGTGGTGCTCGCGCTCATCGTCGCGCTCATCCGGTTCGCGGAGGAGCAGGTGGCCAAAACGCCTTGATCCATTGGAGAAAAGTCGCCTGCGGCGCTTTTTTCGGACCGCGGCTTCGTTTCCGGCGGCAGAAAGCGTGGTTCTTGCCGCCTGGATTGGCGCGTAGCTGCGCCCGGGCGGGCGCACGTCAGGCAGCCTGCTGGTTCGTCGGAAGAAAGGCGCGCGGCCTGTGTGGCGAGCGCTTTTGTGGATCTCGCCTCCGTAGCGGCGGGACGTAGCCGGACGAGCTGCGGGGAAAAGCCTGCGGGATCAATTCTTTTCGGGGGCGGCGCTGGTTGCCAGTACAATCCGCGCCCTCATGGATTTGTCCCCGATTCTGAATCCCCTGAACGATGCCCAGCGCGAGGCGGTGACCGCCCCGGTCGGGCCCGTCCTGGTCCTCGCGGGCGCCGGCAGCGGCAAGACCCGCGTGCTCACCCACCGCATCGCCTGGGTCATCCAGGCCGAAGGCGCCTCGCCGCACGGCATCCTTGCCGTCACGTTCACGAACAAGGCGGCCGGGGAGATGCGCGGGCGCGTCGAGCAGCTGCTCGGCCTGCCCGGCTCGGCGCTCTGGATCGGCACGTTTCACGGCATCGCGCACCGCCTCCTGCGGCTGCATTGGCGCGAGGCGAACCTGGTCCAGAACTTCCAGATCCTGGATTCCGAGGATCAGGGCCGCCTCATCAAGAAGATGCTGAAGGCGCAGGATCTCGACGACACCCGCTGGGTGCCGCGCGAGATCCAGTACTTCATCAACGCCAACAAGGACGAGGGGCTGCGGCCCAGGCAGCTGAAGGACAACGGCGACCCCACGCGCCGGCAGATGATCAAGCTCTACGCGGACTACGAAGCGCTCTGCCAGCAATCCGGCGTCGTGGATTTCGCGGAGCTGCTGCTGCGCGCCTTCGAGCTGTGGCGGGACAACCCGTCGCTCCTGGCGCACTACCAGCATCGCTTCCGCCACGTGCTCGTGGACGAGTTCCAGGATACGAACGCCATCCAGTACGGCTGGATGAAGCTCGTCGCTGGCGCCTCCGGCGCGCCATTCGTCGTGGGCGACGACGATCAGTCCATCTATCGCTGGCGAGGCGCGCGCGTCGAGAACCTGCATCAGTTCCAGCGGGACTGGCCGAATGCCAGACTCTATCGGCTCGAGCAGAACTACCGCTCCACCGGCTCGATCCTCGATGCGGCCAATGCGCTCATCGCGAACAACAGCGGCCGTCTCGGCAAGAACCTGTGGACCAGCGGCGCGAAGGGCGAGGCCATCCGGCTCTATGCCGCGTTCAACGAGCGCGACGAGGCGGATTTCGTCGTCCAGCGCATCCGCGACTGGTCGAATCACGGCGGCGCGCGGCGCGACGTGGCGATTCTCTACCGCTCCAACGCCCAGTCACGCGTGTTCGAGGAAGCGTTCATTTCGGCACGCATTCCCTACCGCGTCTACGGCGGCCTGCGGTTCTTCGAGCGCGCGGAAATCAAGGATGCACTCGCTTACCTGCGCCTCATCTCGAGCCGGCGCGACGATGCGTCGTTCGAGCGCGTCGTCAATCTTCCGACGCGCGGCATCGGCGCCAGGAGCCTCGACATCATTCGTGAGCAGGCGAAGGGTGCCGGCTCCTCGTTGTGGGAGGCGGCTGGTGCCTGTATCAGCAATGATGCGCTTGGCCCCAAGGCTGCCGCGGCCGTGCACGGGTTCCTGGCGCTGGTCGAGCGGCTCGCGCGGGAGATCGCCACTCTGCCGCTGCATGAGCAGGTGGATCACGTGCTGCAGGCGAGCGGGCTCATCGAGCATCACAAGCGAGAGAAGAGCTCGGATCGTGGCGAGGCTCGGGTCGAGAACCTGAACGAGCTCGTGAGCGCCGCCCGCGGCTTCGAGCCCGAGGGCCTGGACGGCGACCTGCCGCTGCTCGATTCATTCCTCGCGCACGCGGCGCTCGAATCCGGCGAAGGCCAGGCGGAAGCCTGGGAAGACTGTGTGCAGATGATGAGCCTGCACAGCGCGAAGGGCCTCGAGTTTCCCGTCGTGTTCCTCACCGGCATGGAAGATGGGCTGTTCCCCCATCAGCGCTCGCTGAACGACCTCGATGGCCTGGAAGAAGAGCGCCGGCTCTGTTACGTGGGCATGACGCGCGCCATGAAGCAGCTGTATCTCACGTACGCGGAGCAGCGTCGCCTGCACGGCACCGACAGCTACGGCATGCCGTCGAGATTCATCAAGGAAATACCCGACGAGCTGGTCGAAGAAGTGCGGCCGCGCGTGCAGGTGCATCGCCCCGTGGTGGCGGTGAGCCGTTTTCGCGCGCCAGTCGAAGAGCCCGTCGCGCCGGGCGTGCGGCTCGGTGCGCGTGTGAAGCATGGCAAGTTCGGCGAAGGGGTCGTCCTGAACGTGGAAGGCAGCGGCGCGCACGCACGCGTGCAGGTGAGCTTCGAGCACCAGGGCACGAAGTGGCTCATGGTCCAGTACGCAAACCTGGAGCTTCTCACGCGCGGTGCGCGGGACTGACGGGGTTCGCGCAGGAGCGCGTGCCCCGTACGGGTAGCCAGGAAGCAGGAACGTGAAAATCGTGATACTAGGTGCCGGTCAGGTGGGTCGTACGGCCGCGTATCACCTGTCGCGCGAGGAGTCGAACGAAGTCACCGTCGTCGACACCAACGAGGAAGCCCTGAGGGATCTGCAGGATCGCCTCGACATCCGCACCGTCGCGGGCAATGCAGCGTTCCCCACCGTGCTGGAGGCGGCTGGTGCCGCGGAAGCCGACATCATCGTCGCACTCACGAGCAGCGACGAGGTGAACATCATGGCGTGCGAGGTGGCGTACACCCTCTTTCGCACGCCCACGAAGATCGCGCGCATCCGGTCCGCCGAGTACACCAGCCGTCCGGAGCTCTTCAGCGAAGAGGCGCTCTCGGTAGACGTCTTCATCAGCCCCGAACAGCTCGTCACCGAATACATCGAGAAGCTCATCCGCCATCCCGGCGCCCTGCAGGTGCTGGACTTCGCGGATGGCAAGGTGCGCCTCGTCGGCATGAGGGCGCGCAAGAGCGGCGAGCTCGTCGGGCGCGCGCTGCGCGAGCTGCGCGAGCACCTGCCGAAGTCCGACGCGCGCATCGTGGCGGTGTATCGCGACGGCCGCGCCATCAAGCCCGAGGGCCACACCGTGATCAGCGAGGGTGACGAGGTATTCTTCCTCGCCGCCCGCAACGACCTGAAGCGCGTGATGAGCGAGCTTCGCAAGGAAGAAAACCCGGCGCGACGCGTGGTGATCGCCGGCGGCGGCAACATCGGTTTCCGTCTGGCGAAGGCGCTGGAGAAGGAAAACCAGGTCAAGCTCATCGAACGCGACCCGAAGCGCGCCCGGCGCGCCTCGGAGCTGCTCGAGAACACCATCGTGCTGAACGGCGACGCCGCGGACGAAGAGCTGCTCATCGAAGAGAACATCGACAGCGCCGACGTATTCGCGTCGCTCACGAACTCCGAAGAGGCGAACATCCTTTCCGCGATGCTGGCCAAGCGCCTCGGGGCGCACAAGGTGATGGCGCTGATCAACAAGCCGTCCTATGCGGAGCTGATGGAGAGCGGCAGCATCGACATCGCCATCTCCCCGCAGACCATCACCATCGGCTCGCTGCTGGCGCACGTGCGCCGCGGTGATGTGGTGCGGGTGCACTCGTTGCGTCGGGGTGCCGCCGAGGCCATCGAGCTGATCGTGCACGGGAGCGAGCGCAGCTCGCGCGTCGTGGGCAAGCGTATCGAGGAGGTCCAGCTGCCGGCCGGCGCATCCATCGGTGCCATCGTGCGCGGAGAGGACGTGATCATGGCCCACCACGACACGACCATCCAGGCAGACGACCACGTCATCCTGTTTCTCGCGGACCGGCGTCACATCGAAGCCGTGGAGCGCCTGTTCCTGGGCGCCGCCACGCGCTAGCCGGGACGCGCGCTCGCAATGCCGGGGGTCGCACACGTTCTGGGGTCGCTGCTGGCCTTCTTCGGCATCGCATACATCCTTCCGATCGTCACGTCCCTCATCACGGGGGATGGGCACGCCGGCACGTTCGCGGCCGCCGGCCTCATCAGCTCCGGGAGCGGCCTGCTCATCTCGCTTGCCACTCGCAAATACCGTCGCGAGCTGAAGCCGCGTGACGGATTCCTCCTCGCGACGCTCACGTGGGTGCTGGCGGCGGTTTCCGCCACCATGCCGCTCATGATCGTGATCCCGGGGCTCTCGTTCACCGACGCGTTCTTCGAAGCGATGTCAGGTGTGACGACGACAGGCTCCACAGTGCTCACCGGGCTCGATTCGCTGCCACCTTCGATCAACATGTGGCGCAACGAGCTGCACTGGCTCGGCGGGCTCGGCATCATCGTTCTCGCGGTGGCGATCCTGCCGCTGCTGGGTGTCGGCGGCATGCAGCTGTACAAGGCGGAAGCGCCGGGCCCGGTGAAGGACGAGAAGCTCACACCGCGCATCACTGAGACGGCGAAATCGCTCTGGGTCGTCTACACGGTGCTGACGGTCGTGGGCATTCTCGCGCTGCACCTGTGCGGGATGAGCTGGTTCGATGCGATCTGCCACGGCTTTTCCGTGCTCTCGCTTGGCGGCTTCTCCACTCACGACGCGAGCATCGGGTACTTCGACTCGGTCGCCATCGAAGTGACGCTCACGGTCCTGATGATCCTCGCGTCGTTCAATTTCGCGCGTCACTTCGTGGCACTGCGGCGCCTGACGTTGCGGCCCTACATGCAGGACGCGGAAGTGAAAGCCATCCTGCTGGTGCTGGGCGTGAGCGTGCTGATCGTCACGCTGCTGCTCGAACTGAACGGCGTGTACCCGAGCTTCTTCACGTCGCTGCGCCACGGCTTCTTCAACGTGGTCTCGATGGCAACCACCACCGGCTTCGTGTCGGAGAACTACGAGAGGTGGCCGGTGTTCGCGCCGATCTGGATGCTGTTCCTCAGCTGCCTCGTCTGCAGCACGGGCTCGACCGGCGGCGGCATCAAGATGTTCCGCACGCTGCTGCTGTCGCGGCAGGCGAGTCGCGAGCTGAAGCTGCTGGTGCACCCCAGCGCGCTCTGGCCCGTGCGCATCGGCGGCAAGCCGATTCCGGATCACATCGGCGATTCGGTGCTGGCGTTCATCTTCCTCTACTTCATGACCGTGGTGTCGCTCACGTTCGTCCTGCTGCTGACCGGGCTCGATTTCGACTCCTCGTTCAGCGCGATCGTCGCGTCGATCAACAACGCCGGGCCGGGCCTCGCGAGAGTGGGCCCGGCGCACACCTTCGGCGAGCTCACGGATGCGCAGACCTGGATCTGCACCGCCGCCATGCTGGTCGGGCGGCTGGAAATCTTCAGCGTGCTCGTGTTGTTCACGCCTTCGTTCTGGCGCAAGTGAGCCTGCGGGGCGGCGGCGCCACAGGGGCGATCGCTTAGCGCACATTCCATGCGCTGATCCCGCGCGCGCCGCAGATTGTCCCCATGCCGCGACACAACCGGCGCCGCGCCGCGGCGCCCGAAGTGCGCGCGTGCAGCTTCATCGTGCGCGCCGGGCACTTCATCGCAGTCAGGTGCAACTTATGCTGGTGAGCCCACATCCTAGTGTCACGGCACAGAACTGGGGGCTGCGGCCGGGTTCCTCCTGCTAACGGTCGGCTCGCTGGGGACTTAGAGCCGGTCGGGCTTTTCTCGCCGCAGCCTCCATTCTCCGTGCCACCACCGGCCGCACGGGCGCGCCGCTTGACCGCCCGATTCGTTGCGGCAATGCCAGATGGGGCGCATGATGGATGCGAGACCCGAAGGCCACGGGCGAATAATTCCAATGTCTCCAATCGTCTCAGGCCGGACCGAGCTGGGACCGGCTGCTGCCCCGGATACGATGCCGCCCGCGGAAACGGGGCGGCACGATCAATGGCGCCTCGTTCTCGCGGTGACGATTCCCTTCTGGGCGTATCTCGCGCTCATGCGCGTCGTGACTTTCTCGATCATCAACGCGGGCAACCCGGGCATCATCATCGCGCCCCCGCACCTGCGCCTGCTGCAGCACGCGCTGCTGTTGCCGCTGCTGCTGCTCTTCTACAGCTGGGCCATCTCGATCGGGTGGCCTTCGCGCAACCGCGTCTGGGCGGTCGTAGCGCATACGGGCATGGCCGTGCTGTTCGCCCTGCTGGCCCGGCCTGTGTTGCTCCTGCTCGTCGCCGCGGAGCGGCAGGAGTGGCAGCTGATGGGCGAGCTCCTGAATTCCGTGTTCGGCGTACGCCTGTCGGTGGACCTGTGGGTCTCGAGCTTCTCGGACTTCTTCCTCTCCTACGTTCTCGGGCTCGCCATCCTGCTCGGTGTGAAGAACTACCGGGAGCTGAAGCATCACCAGCTCCGTGCCGCGAACCTGCAGGCGGCGTGGACGCACTCGAAGCTCATGGCGCTGCGCATGCAGCTCAATCCGCACTTCCTGTTCAACACGCTGAACGCCGCCGTGGCGCTCGTATCGAGCCGGCCGAAAGTGGCGGAGCAGATGCTCGTGCGGCTGGCGGACCTGCTGCGCCGGACGTTGCGGGACGGCGAGACCGACTTCATCACGGTGGCGCGTGAAACGGATTTCGTGCGCAACTACCTCGAGGTGCAGCGCTTGCGCTTTCCCGACCGGCTGTCGTTCCACGTGGAGGTCGAACCCCAGGTGATGGGGGCGGCCGTGCCGAGCCTGCTGCTGCAGCCGCTCGCCGAGAACGCGGTCGTGCACAGCGTCGCGGCGGAAACGGAGCAGATTCGCGTCGACGTCAGGATTCACCGCGTGCCGGGGGGCCTCGAGCTCTCGGTGCGCAATTCCGCCGCACGACGGCGGTCGGACGTGCGGCTGGGTGTAGGCCTCGCCAACACACGCGAGCGGCTGAGAACGCTTTTCGACGAGGACTACGAGCTGGAGCTCATTCACGCCGACGACGGCTCCGTCCTCGCGCGGGTGCGCATCCCTTACATCGAATCCGCCGCGAAGGAGGCAGCGTGAGCATCCGGGCACTCATCGTAGACGACGAACCTTATGCGCGGGAGAGGCTGCGGGAGCTGTGTGCGCTCGAGCCTGACATAGCGGTCGTCGGCGAAGCGTCGCATGGTGTGGAGGCGATCGAGCAAGTGGAGGCGGCACGGCCGAACCTGCTGCTGCTCGACGTGCAGATGCGCGGCACCAACGGCTTCGACGTGCTGGAGCGCCTGAACGGCGAGCGGCCCCTGGTGGTGTTCGTGAGCGCGTACGACCAGTACGCACTCGCCGCCTTCGGCGTGGAGGCGGTGGACTACCTGCTCAAGCCGTTCGACCGTGAGCGCTTCCGCCAGGCCATGCGCCGGGTGCGCAGCCGCCTTTCCGGCGACAAGAGCACCGAGCTGGCGGACCGCATCTCAAGCGCCGTGCGGGAGACCGTGATTTCCGTGGCGGGCCGCGCACCGTCGGCCGCCCCCGCGCCCAAGCGCATCGTGGCCGAGCGCGACGGGCGAATGTTCTTCATCGCGCAGCCGGACATCGACAGCGTCGAGGCGAACCGCAACTACGTGAACATCAGCGCCGGGCCGGACAGCTTCACCATCCGCTGGACCATGCAGCAGGCGGAGGGCACGCTCGACCCGACGATGTTCCTGCGCATCCATCGCTCCGTCATCGTGAACACGCACAAGATCCGGGAGATGGAGCGGCGCTTCCACGGCGAGTACGTGCTGACGCTCGCGAATGGGCAGAAGTTCACGTCAGGGCGCGCGTATCGCCGGCACCTGCAGGCGCACCTCAAGAACGCACGCTGATCGGGAGCCGGCCGGCCTGGGCCGGCTCACCTCCGGGCGATCATCACTCGAGCGGCGCGGGCAGCATCAGCCGCGCCACCGAGCCTGTGCGGTCGCTGCGGTTCTCGAGCGTGAGCGTGCCGCCGTGGCTCTCGACGATCTGGCGTGAAAGCGCGAGGCCGATGCCGCTGCCGCCCGGCTTGGTGGTGAAGAACGGCACAAAGAGATTGTCCGGATTGGCAATGCCCGGGCCTTCATCCCGGATCTCGACAGAGACGGCGTCACGCGTGCGGGCCACCACCACTTCCACGCCCGTCGCGCCGCCTGCGGCCTCCACCGCATTCTTCAGCAGGTTGATGAGCGCCTGCTCCAGCTGGCCGGGGTCGATGGCCACCTCCGTCTCGAACGGTGCCTTCACGCGCACGCCGAGGAACGACGGCAGCGCGACCAGCCGATGCAGCAGCGCGTTCAACGACACCGGCACTTTGGACGGAATGGGCAGGCGGGCGAGCTGGCTGTAGGTCGCGACGAAGCGGGAGAGCGAATCGGCGCGATCCCCGATCAGCGCGAGCCCTTCGTTCACGTCCACGTCGACCTCGTGCTTCGTCAGCATGTCTTTCAGCGTGCCGGCCAGGGACTTGATGGGCGCGAGCGAATTGTTGATCTCGTGGCCGACGACGCGGATGAGCCGGTGCCACGCGCGCCGCTCTTCTTCGCGCAGTGCCCGGCTCAGATCCGAGACCATGACGAGTGTGTGCGGCACCCCGCCTTCGCGAAACGTACGCTTGCGCACCTCGAAACGGCCCGTGCGGCCCGTGAACGACATCGTGGCGACCGCGTGTGAGTCCCGGCGCAGCAGGTCTTCCACACCCAGCTCAGCGGCGGTGCGACCCAGAAGGCTCTCGCTCGAGCGTCCCAGCAACTCTGCCGACGCACGATTGAGGAGCTTCAGCCGCTGCGAGTCATCGAACGCCATCACGGCGGTGTCGAGCTCTTCGAGCACGGCCTGCACGAGGGCCATGGCTTCGAGCGACTCGAGCCGCTGGCGCTGAAGCGTCTCGCCGAGCTTGTTGATCTCGCGCACCACTTCGCCAAGCGTGTCGTCCCGCGCCGCGCGGCGGCCGCGGAGCGTGTAGTCCCCGCTGCGCACCGCTTCGATCAGATTCGCGAGGGTCTGCAGCGGGAACACCAGGCGCTGCCGCACGGCGAACGCGCAGCCCACCCAGAAGGCGAGGAGGAGCAGGACGCAGATGACGCGAAGCTCCGGCGTGGGGCCGTTTCGCCACGCGAACCACACAGCGATCACGGTGGCGGGGAGGCCGCCCGCCAGTGCGACGAGCGCCAGCCGATTCTGGAACGCGATGTTCACGAGCGGCCGAACCCCTCCGGAGCCTATTGCCCGTCGGTGCGGATGCCGAGCTTCTCCAGGCGCCGGTACATGGCGCTTCGGCTGAGACCCAGCGCCTCCGCGGCGGTGTTCACGTTGCCGTCCGTCCGGCGCAGGGCCGAACGGATCAACAGCCGCTCCGCGTCCTCCAGGCTCATGGCCTCGATGCTGGGCGCGGCCGGCACCTGCATGTCGAGCCGCAGATCCGCGGCGGTGATCGAGGCGCCGCGCGCCATCAGCACGGCACGCTCGATGACGTTCCCCAGCTCGCGTACGTTGCCCGGCCACGAATAGCCGCGAAGAAGCTGCAGCGCGCCGTCGTCGAAGCATTCGATGCGGCGCCCATACTTCGCGGCGAGCGCCGCGAGCCTGCGATACGCGATGGGGACGATGTCCTCGCGCCGCTCACGAAGCGGCGGCAGCGGCAGCTCGATGGTGTTGAGCCGGAAGAGGAGGTCCTGCCGGAAGCGGCCGTGCGCCACCATTTCGGTGAGGCTCGCGTTCGTCGCGGCAACGATGCGCACGTTCACCCGCTGCGTGCGCGAAGAACCGACGCGCTCGAACTCGCCGCTTTCGATGATGCGAAGGAGCTTCGCCTGCTGGCTCAACGGCACGTTGCCGATCTCGTCCATGAACAGGGTGCCGCCGTCGGCCAGCTCGAAGCGGCCGACACGGTCCGACTTCGCGTCGGTGAAGGCGCCGCGCACGTGGCCCATCATTTCACTTTCGAACACGGTCTCCGGGACACTGCCCATGTTCACGGAGATGAACGGCTTGTCCGCGCGCGCGGAAAGCTTGTGCACCAGGCGCGCGACGAGGCCCTTGCCCGTGCCGTTCTCGCCAGTGATGAGCACAGAGGCGTCGGAGCGCGCGATGCGATCCACCGTATCCAGCATGGCGCGCATCGCCGGCGATTCGGCGATGAAATCCTCATCCGTCGCGGACCGCAGGAGCTGGTTCTCCGCTTCCAGCCGGCGGCTGCGCCGCACTTCCCGGCTGTAGCTCACCTGGTTGCGGATGAGCGTGAGCACGCGGTGGTTGTCCCACGGCTTCTCCAGGAAATCCCGCGCACCCCGGCGCATGGCTTCCACCGCCACATCGATGGTGCCCCACGCGGTCATGACGATGACGGGGAGCGACGCATCGATGCCCTGGATCTGCGGGAGCAGCTCGAGCCCTTCCCGTCCGGACGTCGTATCACGCGCATAGTTGAGGTCCACGAGAGCGACGTCGAACGCTTCCGACCGCACCGCTTCGAGCAGGCCGGCAGGCGAGCTCACCGTGGTGACCTGCATGCCATCGTTCTTGAGCAGCAGGCGCAGGGCCGTCAGCACGTCCTGCTGATCGTCCGCGACGATGACGCGTGGAGCTTCGGGAGGGCGGGTGTCTGACATGCGGTCGCCAGCCTATCGCGCTCCCGGAGCGCTGCCAATGCGCCGGAGCGCCCAGCCGAACGCCACCGCCGCGCTTTATTCGCGACGCAGGATGGTGGCAGGCTGGACCCGCAGCGCCCTGCGGGCGGGGATCCAGCTCGCGAGCAGCGCGGCGACGATCAGCAGCGTGAACACGATCGTGTAGACCGCGGGATCGTTCGGCGACAAGCCCGGCAGGCCGTTGCTCAATGCGCGCCCCATGAGCGCGGCCAGCAGTGCGCCAAGGCCCAGGCCCACCAGAAGCTGGAAGACGGCGCTGCGCATCACAGTGCCGAGGATCTGGCGATCGTGCGCGCCAAGGGCGCGGCGCACGCCAATCTCCCGATTGCGCTGACCCGTGGCGAACGCGAGCACACCGTAGATTCCGACGGCCGCGAGAATGATCGCGATGACGGCGAACACCGCGAACACGTTCGACAGCAGCCTGAGCGAGGCGCGCTTCTGCGTCTGGAACTCCTCGAGCGTCTTGACCCAGTACGGCGCGAGATCCGGGTCGATGTCCCGGGCGACGTCGCGGATCACCTTTGCATAGGCATGCGGATCACCCTGCGTGCGGATGGCCACGGTCATGAAGCGCCACGGCAGCTGCGTCACCGGGCGATAGATGGTGGGCACGAAGCCGCCCTGGTCCCAGTTGTTGTCGTGATTGATGTCCGGTGCCACGCCGACGATCGTGACCGGCTTCGGGGCGGTTTCGTCCGCGGGCAGCAGCCGCTCGCCGATGGGATTCTGGCCCGGAAAGTGCTTCCGGACGAACGCCTGGTTGACGATGGCGACGGGCGGCGTGTCGAAGCGGTCGCCACGGTTGAACTCGCGACCCTGCACGATGGGCCGCTGGAAGGCCGCGAAGAAACCGGCGGAGACCGTGACGATGTGAGCATGCGGGTAGTCCGCGCGCTCCTCGTAAGACTTGCCGTCGATGGCGAACCGCCAGTCTTCCGCGCCCGTGCCGGGCATCGGGTGTCCGGCCGCGGCGCCGAGGACGCCGGGCTTCGTGCGCAACTCCTCCACCATCTGCTCGAAGAATCTTCCCTGCGCCTCGTCGGGATACGTGGCCAGCGGCAAACCGATGCGCGCGCTCATGAACTGCTTTGCGTCCGCGCCATAGTCCGGCTGGAGGGACAGCACGGAGGCGCGTGTCATGAGGCCCGCGCCCGTGAGCAGTGCGGCCGACAGCGCCACCTCGACGATGACCATCGCCGTCGTGAACTTGCTGAGGCGCATGCCGGTGCCGGTTCGGCCACCGTCTCGCAGGATCCGCATCACATCCGGACGCGAGGCTCGAAGCGCAGGCACGATGCCGGAGAGAAGCGCGGCAAGCACGGCAGCGCCGGCGGCGAACAGCGCGACCCGCCCATCGACGGAGAACTGCCACCACAGCGGCGCGTTCTGCTCCACCAGCGCCCGCACGGACACGTGCATGAGGTGCAGGCCGACAGCGGCCAGCACGAGCCCGCCCACGACGCCGAGAGCACTCACGATGAGCGCTTCGGACAGCATCTGCAGGATGAGGCGAGGCCTGCGAGCCCCCAATGCGACGCGCATGCCCGCTTCATACGCCCTGAAGTTCGCGCGCACTACGAACAGACTGGCCACATTCGCGCACGCGATGAGTAACACGAGCCACACCGTCGCAAAAAGCGTGTAGATGACGCGATTGGCTTCATACACGGTAGCTTCGGCGAGCGGCACGACGTTCGCCGTGATCCCAGCGTTCGAGCGCGGATAGAGCGTCGCGAGTCGCGACGTGATTTCCGCCAGCTCGCGCTGAGCGAGCTCGAGGGTCACGCCTCGTGCCAGCCGTCCCACCGTCATCACTCCGACGCTGGCCTCGAACGATTGCTCGCCACGCCGTTCCTGCGAGGCATCGCGTGCCATCGGGATCCACAGCACTTCGTCGGAAGGGTACGAGAAGCCCTTCGGCATCACGCCGATGATCGTGCTGGGGCGCGCGTTGATGCGCACGACCCGGCCGAGCACCTCCGGGTCCTGATTGAAGCGGGTGCGCCAGAGGTCGTAGCCCAGCAGCACGACCGGCGTTGCGTTCGGCAGATCGTCCTCGGGTGTGAAGTCCCGCCCGATGAGCGGCTTTACACCCAGCACGCGCATGAAGTTCCAGGTGACGAAGCCACCGGTGTATCGCTCGGGCAGCTCATCGCCCGAGACGACCATCGTGCCGCTATAGAGCGCGGCGAAGTCTTCGAAGACCCTTTGCTGCGCCTTCATCTCCACGAAGTCGACGTACGAGAGCGTGGAGTAGTACTTCTCCCGCGCGGGTTCGGCCCCGAACACCGAATAGAGGCGCTCCGCCTCGGGGAACGGCGGCGGCTTGCGCGTCGTCGTGTCGATGACGCCATACGTGAAGATGGTCGCGCCGAGGCCGAGCGCCAGCACCGTCGAGGCCAGGAGCAGGAACGCGGGCGAGCTGCGAAGGCCGCGCCATGCCTGCAGGAAGTCGTCGATCAGGAACATCACCGTGCTCCTCGTATCAGACGGCGGGGATGAGGTCGTGCGTCACGACGGGCCTCACCACGTCCTCGAAGAGGATGCGCCCGTCGAAGAGCTGCACGCGCCGCTCCGCGAAATCCGCATAACGCGTATCGTGGGTCACCATGCAGATGGTGGCGCCGTCGGCGTGCAGCTTGCGAAGCAGATCCATCACCGCTTCGCCGTTCTTCGAATCGAGGTTACCGGTGGGCTCGTCGGCGAGCAGGATGGCGGGATGGCCGGCCAGCGCCCGCGCGACGGCCACGCGTTGCTGCTGGCCGCCGGACAGCTGCGAGGGATAGTGACTCACCCGGTGCGCCATGCCCACGCGCTCCAGCGCCTCCATCACTGCCCGGTGGCGCGCTTCGCGCGCGAAGCCGGCACGGTACGTCAGCGGCAACTCCACGTTCTGGTAGACCGTGAGATCGCCGATGAGGTTGAAGGACTGGAAGATGAAGCCGATTTCGCGGTTACGGATCGTGGCGCGCTCGTCCACGCTGATCTCCGCGACAGGTCGTCCGTTCAGGAAGTACTCGCCACTCGATGGAGTGTCGAGCAACCCGAGAATCGCGAGCAGCGTCGACTTGCCGCACCCGGACGGGCCGGAGATCGAGACGAACTCCCCGCGCCGGATGTCACAGTGAACCCCCGAGAGCGCGTGCGTTTCGATCTCGTCCGTATAGAACACTTTCGTGATTCCGCGCATGCGGATCAGAGGTTCACCCACGTCCCGGCTATCGGATGCGTAGCTCATCGGAAGCACTCCACTGCGACGTATCGGACACGATGATGCGGTCGCCGGCGCTCAGACCCGACTGCACCAGGATCTCGTTGATCGAAGCCTTGCCGAGCCGGACGGCCGTGCGCGTGGCGCGCCAGCCATCGGCGTCGATCTTGAACACGCTGGCCTGCGATTCCGGCTCTCCCCCCACCGGGCGCGCGACGAACAGGCTTTCCGGCAGCCGTTCGATGATGACGAGCCCGTCCACTGACAGGTCAGGCCGCGCCCCCGGGGGAAGCCGCCCACCGAGCTCGACCTCCACACGCACGCTGCCGTTTTCGACGGCGGGGTCGACGCGCGAGACCAGGCCGCGAATCACCCCGGAGCGTGTATCGATTTCCGCCCTTTGACCGGGTTGCAGATCCTTCGCCTGCAGCTCCGGAATGCGCAGCTGCGCGACCAGCTCATCCAGCCGCGCCACCCGTGCCAGCGGCGTGCCCGCGGAAACCTGCTGGCCGACCTGCACGGACAGCACCTGCACCACTCCCTTCATGCCGGCGTGAACGACAAGTGACGTGAGCTGCTGCCGCTGGCGCGCGAGAACGTTACGCAGCTGCTCGACCCGCGCGGATTGTGCCCGAAGCTGCGCGCGTGTCACCTCGTCCAGATTGGAGAGGCGGTCGTTTTCGACCTCGAGACGTATGGCGAGCTGCTCCAGGAGAACCTGTGAGCGCCGCGCCTGCAGCTGCGATACGGCCTGCAGCCGGGCGGCTTCGGATTCCGCCTCGGCCTGCAGCCGTGTGCTTTCGAACGCGGCTCGCGCTTCGGCCACGCGGGACCTCTGATCCAGCACCTGGCCCTGCAGCTGCAGTTTCATCGCCGCAACTTCGGCTTCGCCCTGCGCGAGCGCCCACTCCGCCTCCTGCACGACTCGCTCGAGCTCGGGATTGCTGAGGACGGCAACCACTGAATCCGCCTCGACGGCCGCGCCCGGCCTGGAAACCAGGCGCTCCACACGCCCCGGCGCCTGCGCGGCGAGCCAGCGCACGTCTCGTGGCGCGAGCACGCCGGGGCCGCGCACCTGCCTGACGAACTCTCCGCGACGCACGGTCCCGATGATGAGCTCCGAGCGATGCACGGAAGCCGAGAGCGGTTCCATCTGGACGAGGCCGTAAGCCACTCCCGCCAGCGTGAAGGTCCCGGCGACGCCCAACACGAAGCGGCGGCGGCGCCGGGCCTCGATGAATTGCGTGCGCGGAAGGTCCATGAGGATCAGAAGGCAAAGCCTGTGCCATGCCGCCAGGCACATTTCGACGGACCTCAAGCCCCTGATCTGTCAGGGCAAACCGGCCCGCTGGCGCAGGCGCGCGCGGCCTCGCGCAGCAGGCTCGTCGCGAACGTGGGACGCGATCGAGGCCTGGAATCCCGCTCTTGGGACGAGGCGGCGAGAGCGGCGGTCGAGCGTCCGGAACGGACCGTTCCCGCTATCGGGACCGGACACCTGCGGACACCCGGCGGACGTCCCGCGGACGGGACGTGACGCGTCTCGCGCTACCGCTCACGCCGGCACGCCGATCTTCTTCGTCAAAGAAATTTCGACGCTCGTTCAGCCGCTTGGCTGCGTCTGCGGACACGCGGCACGTGCGTGGGCGGCAACTGGCATGGCCGGTGCTTTGAACACATCACAGCGAAACGCGTCGGGCCTCACCGGCAACTGACACGGGTCGTCAAACAAGGTCACTTTCAACGTCACTTTCTGAAGGAGATTGTCATGCGTAACTTCGTCGTTCACTCCACCACGCTCGTCGCGGCCTTCGTTGTGCAGTTCGCTGTGATCGCGATCGTGTTCGTCGTGCCGTGAGCACACTGGTGTGCGCCGATGCCTGCTGTGATGAGTCGGGCATCGGCGACATACACACAGTGCGAACCCGCACACTTCACCAACGACAGCATGCGCGACCTCATTTTTACGGTACATTTGGCGCCCACGTACCGCCTTACAGCGGTGGACTTCGCCACATGCCCGCTACGACACATCGTGAAGTTTCTGTCGCACCCGACCGGTTCGAAGTCGTGTCCGACGATGCCGTGCTCGTTGCAGAGTTGCGTTCTGCAACTGCCGTATGCATCTACGATGCAATCGAGGAAGCGGGCGCGTTGCTGCATCTCAGATTCATCATCCGTAGCAACAAGCCCGCGGATGTCACCGACACGACTCTCGCAACGGAGCTGCTTCTGCTCGACCGGTGCATCGAGTCGCTTCGTGAGGTTGCGCCCGGTGCGCGCAACATGCAGGCCAAGATCGCTGCCCACCTCCCGGAGAACCCCGATGCGCAGCGGGCCTGCGACAGCGTGCTCACGCTCGTTCGCCACTTTCTGGACGACTCCGGCATGAAAGTCGTCACATCCGACGTAGCGTCGGGCCGGCCGCGCGAGCTACGATTCCGCCCTAGCATGGGCTGGCTGCAGATTCGCTGAGCCCCGGAAGCCGCCGAGCGCGGCGTTTCCCGTGGGATCAATACTTGCTGCACAGCCGGGCTGAACCCGCGCGCAGCAGCGCCAGCGCCGCGGCGAAAGGATCTGTATCGGTGAAGCGGCTGGTCTGCGTCTCAAATCGCATCTCGGTCCCGGGCAACGGAGCCAGCTCCGGCGGCCTTGCGGTCGGATTGCAGGCAGCGATGAGGCACACCGGCGGCGTGTGGTTCGGCTGGAGTGGCGAGAGCTCGAGCGAGCCCTCACCCGAGCCCCAGAGCGTCACCCGCGGCAACATCCGCTACGCCACGATCGACCTCTCTCCCGCCCAGGTTGACGAGTACTACAACGGCTATTGCAACGGCACGCTCTGGCCGCTGTTTCACTACTTCCCGGAGATGTTCCGGAACGAGCAGCGGTACTACGACGCGTACCAGTCGGTGAACGAGCTCTTCGCGCAGCAGGTGATGAAGCTCGTGGAGCCCGGCGACGCCATCTGGGTCCACGACTATCACCTCATCCCGCTCGGCCGGCATCTGCGCCAGCATGGTTTCACGGGCCGCGTCGGGTTCTTCCTGCACACGCCGTTCCCGCACCTGCAGATGCTGCGGCTCCTGCCGAATCACGCCGAGCTCGTGCGGGACCTGTGTCAGTACGACGTGGCGGGCTTCCAGACGGAGGATGATGTCGCCTCGTTCCGGTCCTGTTTCGAATCGGACTCGGTCGATGCCGTGAGGCCACTCACGGGCGCGAGCGTGTTCGAGTGCAACGCGCACGTACGCGCGTATCCCATCAGTGTGGACGGGCCCGCCATCGCGCGCGAAGCCGAGGAAGCCATCAACGAAGATGCGGTCGCCCGCATGACCGCGAGCCTCCTCGGCCGCAAGCTCATCATCGGCGTGGATCGACTCGACTACAGCAAGGGGCTCACCGAGCGTTTCGCCTCGTTCGAGCACTTCCTGTCGGTGTTTCCGGAGAATCAGGGGAAGGTGACGTTCCTGCAGATCGCGCCGCTCAGCCGTTCGGACGTGCTTGCCTACAGCGACATCCGCCAGACGCTGGAGCAAAGCGCAGGCCGCATCAACGGGCGTTTTGCAGAGGCGGACTGGACACCGATCCGCTACCTCAATCGCAACTTCTCGCACGCCACCACCATGGGCTTTCTGCGAGCCGCGCAGGTGGCGCTCGTCACGCCCGTGCGCGATGGCATGAACCTCGTCGCCAAGGAGTTCGTCGCCGCGCAGGATCCGAAAGACCCCGGCGTGCTCATCATCTCGCCCATGGCAGGCGCCGCCCGCGAGCTCACCGGAGCGCTGCGGGTAAATCCGTACGACAAGGGCGGCATGGCGCTCGCGCTACAGAGCGCCTTGCACATGCCACTGCCGGAGCGCCGACAGCGTCACCGGCAGATGCTGGAAGCCATCCGCAAGAACGACATTCACCACTGGTACGGTGCGTTCTGCAAGGATCTCGACAGCGCAGCGCCACCGAGGGAAACGCGGGTCAGCGTGCGCGTGGGCTCACGCTCCGTGCCGACACCGGGGTGGTGGAGGCGCACGATGGGGCGCTTGTTCAGCTCACGGGCTTCGTGAGCGAGAGGTGCTTGCTGTATACGACGTTCATGACGTTGTCGTACCAGCCTTGCAGCTCCGGCTTCACGAGATGCTTGTTCACGTAGAAGTAGAGCGGCATCAGCGCGTGGTCTTTCAGCGCGACGCTCTCTGCCTGCTGTAAAAGCTCGCGGCGCTTCGCGACATCTGCTTCTGCCGCGGCGGCAATCACCAGCCGGTCATACTCCCTGCTCTTGTAGCGCGGCTGATTGATGCCGAAGTCGCTCTTCAGGTACTGCACGAACGTGTAGGCGTCGTTGTAGTCGCCGACCCAGCTGGAGCGGAACATCTCGACATCGCCGCGATCAACGTCCTGCAGCAGGGATTTGAACTCCACTGCTATCACCTGCGCCTCGGCCCCGAGCGCTTCCTTCCACATGGAGCTGATGGCTACGGCCAGGCGGTCATGCACTTCGCCCGAGTTGTAGCGCAGCTCGAAGCGCAGCGGCTTCGCGGCGGAGTAACCCGCCTCGGCGTAGAGCGTGCGAGCCTCTGCGATGCGTTCCGCCATTGGGCGGCCGGCGTAGTCGAATGCCTGCGAGGTGTAGTCGTGCACCCCGGGTGGCACCCAACCATACGCGGGTAGCTCTCCAACGCGCAGCACCGCTTGCGTGAGGCGCTCTCGATCGATCACGAGCGAGAGTGCGCGGCGAAGCGGCAGGTTGTTCCGGAACGGCGCGCGGTCGAGGTTGAAGCCGTAGTAGTACGTGGTGAGCTGCGGGCTCACGTGCAGCTGCTCCGGAAGGTTCTTCCTGATCCAGTCGAACTGCCCTCGTGGCACCACGACCGTGACGTGCAGGTCCCCGGCGCGATAGCGCGTGAGCTCGGCGTTCTCATCCGCGATGTGCAGATACTTCACCGCCTGCAGATGAGTGGCAGTGTTGTCCCAGTAGTGAGGGTTGCGCTCGACGAGCACGTGGAGCCCTGGCACCCATTCCTTCAGCACGAAGGCACCGTTCGACACCATCACGCCGGGCCGCGCGATCTCGTTGGCATGCGCGGCGAGCGTGGGGCGGTGAACGGGGCACGTGCTCGGATGCGAGAGCAGGCCAGGCACATACGGTGCAGGTGCGTTCAGCTGAATGACGACCGTGCCATCGTCGGGGGCCGAGATGCCCAGCGTGTCTGGTGCTTTGCTGCCGCTGATGATGTCGCCAGCGTTGGCGATGATGTCGATGATCTGCGCGTACTGCGAAGCCGTGGCGGGATCGACCAGCCGGCGCAGCGCGGCGACGAAGTCTTCACCCGTGACCGGGTCACCATTCGACCAGCGCGCCGTGGGGCGCAGCCTGAAGGTGTACGTCTTGCCGTCCGCGCTGACGCTCCAGTCCTCTGCCACGCCCGGGGCCGGGCTCGCGTCTCTCGCAAGCGTGGTCAGGCCTTCGCACAGGTCTCGCAGGATCGTGTGCGATTCGATGGAGCGGGCCTTCTGCGGGTCCAGCGAATCCGGCTCGGGGCCGTTGCCTCGCAGAAGCATCGACGTCTGCGGGCCGCCTTCGCCGGCAGAACCGCCGCCGTGCTCCTGCCGCGAGCATGCGGCCAACGCGAGGCCGGCCAGCGCAACCAGCGCGCACACCGCACGGATGTGCGGCCCTGCCGTCATCCGGCGCTTTTTCTGGCCGCGTTGATCTGGTCGCGAAGCGCCGAAGCGGCTGCGCGAGCGGCCGCCGCGAAATCCGGGCCGGACGAGGCGTAGAGAATGGCGCGCGAGGAGCTGACGACGAGGCCCGTGCCGGCTTTCGTGCAGCCATTCTGCACGGCCTGCGCCACGTCCCCGCCCTGCGCACCGACGCCCGGAACGAGGAATGGCATGTCACCCGCGATCGCGCGGACTTCCGCAAGCTCACGCGGGTATGTGGCGCCCACGACGAGCATGCAGTTGCCACGCGAATTCCAGCGTTGCGCCGCGAGCTCCGCAACCACGTGGTAGAGAGGTCGCCCTTCGACACGCAGATCCTGCAGATCCCGCGCGCCGGGGTTCGAGGTGCGGCAGAGAATGATGACGCCCTTGTTCTCGTGCTCGAGGAACGGCTCGAGCGCATCGCCCCCAAGATACGGGTTCACGGTGATGGCATCCGCCGCGTAGCGCTCGAACGCTTCGAGCGCGTAACGCTCCGCCGTGCTGCCGATGTCGCCGCGCTTCGAGTCCAGGATCACGGGCACCCCGGGATAGGTGCGGTGGATGTACTCGATGGTGCGTTCCAGCTGATCTTCCGCCTCGTAGGCCGCGTAGTGCGCAAACTGCGGCTTGTACGCGCAGACGAGATCCGCCGTGGCGTCGATGACGGCCTTGTTGAACTGGAAGATCGGCGAGGGCTCCGCGGCGATGGCGGCCGGCAGCCGCTCGATCTCCGGGTCGAGGCCCACGCAGACCAGCGAATCGTTGCGCGCCCAGGCTTCCCCCAGCTGCCGGATGAAGCCACTCATGCCACGCGACTCCGGCCGGCGAGGCTGCGCTTCTTCAGATGCACGAGGAGGATGGACACGGCCGCGGGCGTCACCCCGGGGATGCGGCCGGCCTGGCCGAGCGTGATCGGCCGGACTTCGGCCAGCCTCTGCCGCACCTCGGTGGAGAGCCCGGCAATGGCCGCGTAGTCCAGATCGGCCGGCAGGGCTGTTTCTTCGTTGCGTTGCTGGCGCTCGATCTCGTCCTGCTGCCGCTCGATGTAGCCGGCGTACTTGGCCCGCACTTCAACCTGCGCGCGCACCTGCGCAGGCAGGCGATCGTCGACGGCGTGCGCGGCGTGCGCATCGTCGGAGCCGACGTTCGCGTCCGGGCGCGGCCACCAGTCCGGCGCTCCGATCACTTCGAGCAGGGCGTCGTAGTCCACTTCCGGCCGGCGCAGGAGATCGAAGCCGCTGTGGTCACGCCCGAGCGGACCGCCGAGCACGCGCGCGGACCATCCGGCCGTGGTGGGATTTGGGTGCACACGAGCGCGCATCAGCCGCTCGACTTCGCGCTCTGAGAGCGCCTGCTTGCGCTGGAACAGCTCCCAACGCCCGTCGTCGACCAGGCCGAGCTCCCGGCCAACGGGGGTGAGCCGCAGATCCGCATTGTCTTCACGCAGCAGCAGCCGGTGCTCCGCCCGGCTCGTGAACATGCGATAGGGCTCACGAGTGCCGCGGGTAACCAGATCGTCGACGAGCACGCCGAGGTAGCCCTCGCTGCGGCGGGGTGCCCAGGCGTCGCGGCCTTGTACCTTCAACGCCGCGTTGATGCCGGCCAGCAGACCCTGCGCGGCCGCCTCTTCGTAGCCGGTGGTGCCGTTGATCTGCCCCGCGAAGTGCAGCCCGCTGACGAACTTCGTCTCCAGCGAGGGCTTCAGATCCCTCGGGTCGAAGAAGTCGTACTCGATCGCGTAGCCGGGCCGCGTGAGATGGGCGTTCTCGAAGCCGCGGATGCTGCGCACGAACTCGTACTGCACGTCGAACGGCAGGCTCGTCGAAATGCCGTTCGGATAGACCTCGTGGGTGTCGAGCCCTTCGGGCTCCACGAAGATCTGGTGTGAGGTCTTCTCCGCGAACCGCACGACCTTGTCTTCGACAGACGGGCAGTACCGCGGCCCCACGCCCTCGATCACGCCCGTGAACATTGGCGAGCGGTCCGTGGCGGCACGAATGATCTCGTGCGTGCGCTCATTTGTCTGAGTGATGAAACACTCGATCTGCTTTGGGTGCTCGTTGGCGCGCCCGAGGAACGAAAAGACTGGCAGCGGGGTGTCGCTGGGCTGGCGAGTCATCACGGAGAAATCGATCGAGCGCCCGTCGATGCGCGGTGGCGTGCCCGTCTTGAGGCGCGCCACCCGGAAGGGCAGCTCCCGCAGCCGTGCGGCGAGCCGGTTCGAGGGAGGGTCCCCCGCGCGACCGCCCTGGTAGTTGTCGAGGCCGACGTGGATGCGACCGCCCAGGAAGGTGCCCACGGTCAGCACGACCGCCGGCGCTTCGAACACGATGCCGGAGACCGTCACCACCCCACGCACTTCACCACTCTCGACGACGAGGTCCGCGACTTCCTGCTGGAAGAGCGAGAGGTTGGGCTGGTTTTCCAGCATGGCGCGGATCGCGCGCTTGTAGAGCTGCCTGTCCGCCTGCGCGCGGGTCGCGCGCACCGCGGGGCCCTTGCTGGCGTTGAGGGTGCGGAACTGGATGCCGGCCCGATCCGTGGCGCGCGCCATGGCGCCACCGAGAGCGTCGATCTCGCGCACGAGGTGGCCCTTGCCGATGCCGCCCACCGCCGGGTTGCAGCTCATCTGCCCGAGCGTTTCGATGCTCTGGGTCAGCAGCAGCGTGCGCACGCCCATGCGGGCTGCGGCGAGGGCGCTCTCCGTGCCGGCGTGACCGCCGCCCACGACGATGACATCGAAACTGCGCGCGAAGCGCATGGCGCGAACCTGGAGGTCTGCAAAGGGCTGCGTATTGTAGGGGCGAGGCCCGGGGTCTCCAACCGCGGCAGGCCGCCCGGAGCGGCCGATTCCGGGCTTTCGTCGCACCCATCCGGGTGGGGGTTGCTTTAGGCTTGCGCCCCGCTTTGAACACTCCCGCACTCAGGTCGTGGATCGCCGCCCTCGCGCTGGCCTCGAGCCCGCTGGCCCTGTCCAATTCCTCGCCGTCGACACACGCTGCGCTGCAGCTCATGCCCTGCCAGATCCAGGACGTCGCCGGCGTCAGCGTTCACAGCGCCGAGTGCGGGGAGCTGCAGGTCGCGGAGAATCCCGCGGCGCCGGGCGGGCGCCAGATCAAGCTGCGCGTGGCGCGGGTGCCGGCCATCAGCCGGCGAAAGTCGCCTGACCCGCTGTTCCTGCTCGCGGGCGGCCCCGGCATGGCGGCCACGACCCTGTACGCTAGCGCGGCGCCGGCGTTCGCGCGCATTCGTCGCGACCGCGACATCGTGCTCGTCGACCAGCGCGGCACCGGTGAATCGAATCCGCTCGACTGTGATTTCGACGACGAATCGCTCCTGAGCGCGAGCGCCGCGGAGCTCACTGCCGAAACCAGGCAATGCCTCGACACGCTGAGCAAACGCGCGGACGTGGCGTTCTACACCACCAGCCTCGCCGTGCAGGATCTCGACCGCGTGCGCGCGGCGCTGGGTTACGAGCGCATCAATCTTTATGGCGGCTCCTATGGAACGCGCGTCGCCGAACATTACCTGCGCAGGTTTCCGGGCCACACGCGGACGGTCATTCTCGATGGCGTCGTTTCCCCCGAGCTCGCTCTCGGCCCGAACATCGCGCTCGACGCGGAGAACGCGCTGATTGCCACGCTCACGCGCTGCGCACGCGACCCTGACTGCAGCAAGCGCTTCGGCGATCCCGTGGAAACCTACCAGGCGCTGCGGAAGACGCTGGACACGCGGCCCGTCGCCGTCACCTACACTCACCCGACCACGGGCGAACGCACCAGCATGGAATTCGGCCCCATGCACTTCGCCACGGTGTTGAGACTTTCCATCTACACGTCCGAGCAGGCCGCCGTTCTTCCGCTGATGCTTCACCTGGCGCAGCACTCGGGAAACTTCGAGCCGCTCGCCGGCCAGTTCGCGATGATGCTTCGAACGTACACGGGCGCCATTGCGTACGGCATGCACAACTCGGTGGTATGCACCGAGGACGTCCCGTTCTACAAACCCCAGGACATCGACCGAGAGCAGCTCGCGCGCACGTTCATGGGTGTCGCGCAGCTGGATGCGTTACGCACACTCTGCGAAACGTGGCCACGCGGCCCCATGGACGCGGATCTGCACGCGCCGCTCGACTCAGATGTTCCCGTGCTGCTGCTCTCCGGCGGCAATGACCCCGTCACACCGCCGCAGTATGCGAACGAGGCGCGCATCGGCCTTCGCAACAACCTTCACCTCACACAACCGGATCTCGGCCACGGCCAGATCGGCGTGCCGTGCATGGGCAGGGTGATGGCGGACTTTGTGCGCCTCGGCACGGTCCAGGGCCTCGATGCGTCATGCGCAAAGCGCGCGAAGCCGATGCCGTTCTTCATCTCGCCGGGAGGGCCACCACCGTGAGGCACCGCGCGTGATCGAAGCCGGGAATCTGTCGAAGCGCTTCGGCGCTGTCACCGCCGTGCGCGACGTGAGCTTGCGCGCGGAGAATGGCCGCATCACGGGCCTTCTCGGGCCGAATGGCGCGGGGAAGTCCACCACGCTGCGCATTCTCTACACCGTGCTGCGGCCGGATAGCGGCGATGCGCTCATAGACGGCACGAGCGTCGTCCGGGAACCATTGGCCGCTCGCCGGCACATTGGCGTGCTGCCTCACTCGGCCGGCATCTATCAGCACCTCACGGCCCGCGAGAACATCATCTACTACGGCGCGCTTCACGGAATGTCGCGCGCCGACCGCGCCGCGCGCGCGGATGAGCTGATCGAGCAGCTCGAGATGCAGGACTTCGCGAGTCGCCCTGCGAAGAAGCTTTCGCAAGGTCAACGCGTGAAGACCGCGTTGGCACGCGCGCTCGTCCACAAGCCGCGCAACGTGCTGCTCGACGAGCCCACCAATGGACTGGATGTCATGGCCGTACGCAGTCTGCGCGCACTGCTCTCCCAGTTGCGCGAGGCGGGCCACTGCGTCCTGTTTTCGAGCCACGTGATGCAGGAAGTCGCAGCCCTCTGCGACGAAGTCATCGTGATCGCGGGCGGCGGTGTCGTCGCATCCGGCACGCTGGATGCGATTCGCGAGCGCACGGGCCAGGCGAGTCTCGAGGACGCGTTCGTGCAGCTCATCGGCACCAGCGAAGGGCTCGTGTGATGGCAGGCATCCTCACCGTCTTCGCCAAAGAGTTTCGGGAGAACCTGCGCGACCGGCGCACGTTGCTGACGGCAACGCTCTTTGGGCCGCTGTTCGGCCCACTGGTGTTTGCAGCCGCGCTGGCCCTGATGGTGCAGCGGGGCGGCGCTGAAGTGGACCGGCCGCTCGAGCTCGCGGTCGTACACGGCGCGCGCGCGCCGAACCTGGTGAGCCAACTCGTCCAGTACGGCGTGACCATCGTGCCGGTCACCTACGACGACGCGGCCGCACGCAAGGCCGTGCAGGAGCGGCGTCATAACGTCATCCTGAGCATTCCAGAGGAATACGCGGCACGGCTGGCGGCCGGTGAGCCGGCCCCGCTGGCGTTGTACTCCGACGCGTCCGAGCAGAACGGCGAGCGGGACGTGCGGCGAACGAAAGCGATCCTCGCGCAATACAGTTCGACGATCGCGCGTCTGCGCGTCGTGGCTCGGGGAATGGATCCCTACATGCTGGCGCCTATCGCCGTGCAGGACGTGGACGTCTCGACGCCATCGAGCCGCTCGGTGCTCGCACTCGGCACGCTGAGCTACATCATCCTGCTGACCATGTTGATGGGTGGGCTCTACGTCGCCATCGACGCCACGGCGGGTGAGCGCGAGCGGGGCTCACTGGAGCCGCTACTCACCGTGCCGGTGCCAAGGCATCACCTCATCTACGGGAAGATCCTCGCCACGTGCGCATACATGGCGATTTCGCTGGTGCTCAGCGTTCTCGTGCTCTCGTTCGTGTTGCGTTCCATCGGCCTCGAGAGCTTCGGGATGAGCGTGAACTTCGGCCCCGCCACGGCGCTACGAGTCGTGCTCTACAGCCTGCCGCTGGTGCCAGTCGGTGCCTCGCTGATGACGATCGTTGCGGCTTATACGCGCAGCTATCGCGAGGCTCAGACTTACCTGGGATTCGTGCTGCTGGTGCCGACCGTCCCGCTCGTGCTCGCCAGCATCAAGGGCATGATGCCCACGCTGCCGCTGATGGCGGTGCCTTCGCTCGGGCAGCACTTCCTCATCACCAGCCTGCTTCGCGACGAATCGTTGCCGGTCGCGTGGGTCGCGCTTTCCGTCGGCGCCACGCTGGCTCTGGGCCTGGCCATGGCCGCGTTCGCAGGGCGGCTCTACCACCGCGAAGCGCTGCTGGGGTAGCTCCCTAACCCGTTCGGCCCAGGAGCGCGCGAAAACGGTAGAGATTGTCCGTGGCGAACTCCCGCGCCTCGATCTCGAAGCGGTTCTCCCAGTAGCCACGCCTCATCCATTCGGAGAGGTAGCGCGCCGTGGTGAGGAACCCTGGCTCCCACTGCTTGAGCACGTGGCAGTACTCGTGAAGCATCAGCGGCGGGTTGGAGAAGAAATCCTCCGCGCTCCCGCACAAGTAGATGCGCCTGCGGCGGGTGGTGGCCGTGGCGCGAATGTGCAGCCTCGCGAACCACGAGTGCTCGATGACGACCACTTGTCCGACGTCTTCGCCGAACAAGCTTTCAAGCGCAGCCCGTACGTGCGATGGAGGGGGAACACGGCGGCCCATGCGACCATGGTAGTCGGCATGGCGTGAAAGTCCTATGCCGCGGAAATACGGAACGCGAGGATCGGCGCCGGGTGGGCTGCGGCTGCGGCCACAGCAGCGGTCGCGGCGGCGCGGGGCTCACCCGCTTCCACAGCCGGGTGATCGCGAAGAAGCTTTCGCACGACCGCAGTCGCCTGCTCGCGGATCTCGGGGATGGCGGTGACTTCCCAACGGCTGCCCCGCGTCAGCGAGCCCAGCGCGAAGAGCGTGCCATATGCGGAGCCGTTCGGACCGATGACCCGCGACTCCGAATCCACGGCGAGGCCGAGGCCCAGGGCGTCCGGCCGCGCGATACGGTCGCCGATGAGGCCCTGCAGAAGCGGGTTGGCGGTCTGGGCGGGGTGCGCCTCCGGACCGGTACAGTTCACGATGCGCGCGACTTCGAACGTGCGCGTCCCGTTGCCCTGCCGGATCGTCACGCGCAGGCCATTTCCGGATTCGACGGGCTCGATGGCCGCGACCCGGCCACGCAGGATCTCGAGCTGACCCTTCTCGATGGCACGTGTGATCTTGCCGTGTACGCGCGGCGCGAGACGATGGCGGTGCGCATCCCAGAACGGGCGCACGTGACGCAGGAAGCGCCGGCGTTCCGCCACGCTCCAGCTCCGCCACAGCGAAGGCGCGATACCGCGCAGTTCCGTGAACGCCCGGCGCCACTTGTCGCCACGCGGGTCGTTCGCGCTGATCTCGCGAACGTAGCGCACGACCTGGCGCAGCGATGTGGGCAGCGCATGGAGGAAGCCTTCCGAGGCGGCGGCCACCGGGCCATGGCTGCGCGGCAGAAGTCCGCGCCGCGAGACCGCGATGATCGGGCCGGAGTGCCGGTTGTTCAGCAGCTCGGTGGTGATATCCACGGCGGTGAGGCTCGTCCCGACGAGCAGCACGGCGCCGGCCGACGGAATTTCGGCCTTGTGCTCCGCATCCCAGGGATCCTCGACGACGAGGCGGCGGGCCGCGGGGGGCAGCTTCGAGCTCGGCCCCAACACTCGCGGCGGCTCGTTGCCCGTGGCCAGTATCACGACGTCCGCGGTGATCGGTTCGCCATGGGCGGGCACGACTTCCCAGCCATTCCCGTGCTGCGTGACCGAGTCAGCAGTGGAATGCAGCCAGGTCAGCCGAATGTTCGGCGCGGAGCGGATGTCAGCGAGACGCTGCTGCAGGTAGTCCGCGAAGTACGAGCGGGGGGCGAAATCCTCGCGAGTCCAGTTCAGCACGCGACGGGGCCGTTCGGCACGCAACCAGCGGACGAAATCGTCCGGATCGTCCGTGATGGACATGTTGCAGGCCCGCGTATTGAGAAGATGCAGCGGACAGTTCGTGGAGTAGGCGACGCCGACGCCCAGCCGGGACCGGGGCTCCAGGATCGTCACCTCGACCGGCTGCTCCGAACGCTGCTTCAGTCCCTGGAGCACCATGATCGCAGCAGGGCCACCGCCGCAAATGACAAGCCTGAGGGTCGAGGCTGAGGTGTCTGTTGCTGCCATGGGTGCGCGTCCGCTGATTCGACGTGTGCAGGGTAGTGAGGCCAGGTGACAAAGTCGGTAACGAGGGAATTCCATCCGTGTCACCTGGTGAGCTCGAGGTCGCGTAAGTCCCCGTGGCAGCAGGAAAACGGCGGAGAGGCGCTACTTGCCGATGCAGAAGCTGGAGAATATCCGGCCCAGCAGGTCCTCGCTCGTGAATTCGCCCGTGATCTCGCCCAGAGCCTGCTGGGCGGCGCGCAATTCTTCGGCCACGAGCTCACCGGCCCGGCGCTCGTTGAGCTGGCGGGCACCTTCTTCCATATGGCTCCGGGCACGTGCGAGTGCGTCCAGGTGACGTTGGCGGGCGGAAACCGTGCCGGATTCCGACGTGCGGAACCCCATGGTGAACTTCAGGTGCTGACGGAGCGCCTCGACGCCCTGCCCCGAGAGCGCTGACATCGCCACACGGGGAGGGCCCGTGATGGTGCTGGAAAGAGGAATACCCGCCGTGAGATCACACTTATTGAATATCAGTGTGACGGGCACGCTCGGAGGCAGCCGCCGGCGCTCTTCAGCGAAGGCCGAGCCTGTCGGGTCTTCGGCGGCATCAATCACGAACAGCACGCGATCCGCGCGCGCGATCTCGGCTTCCGCGCGACGCACCCCTTCGGTCTCCACCGCGTCCCCGCTATCCCGCAGGCCGGCGGTGTCGAGCACGTGCAGCGGCATGCCGTCGATGTCGATGCGCTCGCGAAGAACATCACGCGTCGTGCCGGGAATGTCCGTGACGATCGCGGCGTCATAGCCTGCAAGGCGGTTGAGCAGACTCGACTTGCCCGCGTTGGGCCGCCCCGCAATGACGACCGTCATGCCTTCGCGCAGCAGCCGGCCCTGGCGCGCGCTCTGCTCCACCGCATCGAAATGCTCACGGACATCGGACAGTTTTTCCTCGAGCTCGCGATCGGCGAGGAAATCCACTTCCTCCTCGGGAAAATCGATTGCCGCTTCGACGTAGGTACGCAGGTCGATGACGGCCTCCGTGAGTCCCTGGACCATCGCGGAGAGCTCACCTTCCAGCGACCGCATGGCTGCGCGCGCCGCTTCCCGGGAACCCGCGTCGATCAGATCCGCGATCGACTCCGCCTGCGCCAGATCCACCTTGTCATTGAGGAACGCGCGCTGCGTGAACTCCCCCGGCAACGCTCGCCGTGCGCCAAGCTCCAGCACACGCGCGATGACGTTCTCGATGACCACGGGCCCGCCGTGCCCGTGCAACTCGAGAACGTGCTCGCCGGTATAGGAGTGAGGTGAGGGAAAGAACAGCGCGACGCCCGCATCGATCGTCTGCTGCTCACGATCCGTGAACCGCGCAAGCGTCGCGCGCCGCGGCTCCGGCAGCTCGCCGAGCATGACCGCCGCGATTTCCGGCGTCTTGGGGCCAGACACCCGAACGATGCCGACACCCCCTCGTCCGGGCGGCGTCGCTGCAGCCACGATGGTGTCCGTTCGCGTCACGCCGTGAGGCTACGGCGAAAGCACGCAACGATAAAGAGGCGGGGGCACCGGTGGAAACGTGCGGCAAAGGCCCGGTGCCCGCCTGCGCTGAGCGGGCAGACCTTCGCGCCTCGAACGCCTACGACGCCGCTTTCTTCTCTTTCTCGATGCGCCGGTTGATGTTCCACTGCTGCGCAATCGACAGCAGCGTGTTCGTCACCCAGTACAACACGAGCCCCGCCGGGAAGAACGCGAACATCACGGACATGGCAAAAGGCATGATCATGAAGACCTTCTGCTGCACGGGGTCCGTGGGAGCCGGATTCAGCTTGTACTGCACGAACATGCCCGCCGCCATGATGGCCGGCAGGATGTAGAACGGGTCCTGGGCGGACAGATCGTTGATCCACCCCACGAAGGGTGCCTGACGCATCTCCACGCTCTCGAGCAGCACCCAGTAGAACGCGAGGAACACCGGAATCTGGATGAGCATGGGCACGCAGCCCACGGCCGGGTTCACCTTCTCGCGCTTGTACAGCTCCATCATCGCGCGACCGAGCTTCTCGCGATCGTCCTTGTACGTTTCCTGGAGCCCCTTCAGGCGCGGCGCGAGGAGCTTCATCTTCGCCATGGACCGGCCGCTCGCCTCCGACAGCGGATAGAACGCGAGCTTGAGGAGGAACGTGGTGCCCACGATGGCCCAGCCCCAGTTGTTGAACAGCTTGTGGAGCTGCTCGAGGAGCCAGAAGAGGGGCGAAGCCAGGAGATAAAGGATGCCGTAGTCGGCGGCACGGTCGAGCTCCGGATGGACCTGCTCGAGCTGTGCCTGCAGCTTCGGACCGATGAACAGCGTCTCGCCGAGCTTGGCGCTGCCACCGGGCGCGACGGCTGTGAGGGGCCCCGCCGCGGTGATGACGAACTTCGGCCCGTCCACCGTCAACGTGAAGCGAAAGGTCTGCCCCGAGGGCGGAATGACTGCGGTGAGGAAGTGGTGCTGGAGGGCCGCGATCCAGCCATTCGTGACATCGAGCGACAGGTTGTGGTTGTCGGTGTCGTCGATCTTCAGCTTCTCGTACTTCACCCCGTCATGCAGCGCGGGGCCGTGGAAGGAGAAATTCTCCACGTTCGTGCTGAACATCGAGCGCTTCGTCACCGGGTCGCGCCGGAGGATCTGCGCGTACGGCGCGGCTGCCCACGCCGCGCCGGAGTGATTCTCGATGTCGTATTCGAGATCGATGCGATAGCTGCCGCGGCGGAGGATGAACGTCTTCGTCACCGTGACGCCGTTCGGATCCGTCCAGGTGAGCGGCACCCGAAGCTCGGACGCGTTGCCGAGGTCGTACTCCGTCTTCGCGCTGGTGAACGCGCTGACGTGTGTGGGCGTGTCCTCACCGGGCTTCGCGCCGGTGAGCCCGGTCTGGAGCAGATACAGAGTGGCCGGGTCGGTGTTCATGAGCCGCACCGGTTCCGGCTTGCCCTTCACCTTCGGATACTGGAGCAGGTCGGCCCGCTCGATGGTGCCGCCGATCAGGGCGATGTCGAGATCGAGCACATCCGTGCGCACACGAACCGGCGGCGCGGCTGCCGTGCTGTTCGTCTCGCCGGCGGGGGCGGGCGCCTGGCTGCCATTCGCCGCGGGGGCCGGGGCAACGGCAGGTGCCGCGGACGACGAAGCGGCGTTGGGAATGTTGGCGCCGATGTCCCGGCCCGAGGAATCCGGCTCGACCTGCGTCGCCGACGCCGTGGGGCTCGGCCGCGAGTAGTCCCGCATCCACGCTTCATAGTTCAGATACAGGATGAACCCGAGTATCAGCCAGAGAACCAGACGGGGATTGTTCATGGATGTGCGTCAACGGCACGGTGCGTGTTGGCACGCCCGGCACACGGCGGCGGGTCGAACCCGCCCGGATGAAAAGGATGGCACTTGCACAGCCGCCGCACGGTGAGCCACGCGCCCCGCGCCGTGCCGTGCAGCTCGATCGCCTCGAGGGCGTAGCTCGAGCACGTGGGATAGAAACGGCAGGCGCCTCCCAGCCAGGGGCTGAGCGTCCATTGATACAGGCGGATCAGGAACGTGGCGATGAGCCGCATTGCTCACTCACCTTCGACCAGAGTTGGTCGATGCTCGCACGCAGCTCGCGGTTGGCAACGCCACGCGCGCGTGGGCGCGCGCTGACGACGATGTCCACCGCGGGAAGATCGTGCTGATGCAGACGAAAGGATTCACGGATGACACGCCGGATACGATTGCGCTCGACGGAGCCGCCGGCCGTCTTGGACGCCACGGCAAGCCCCAGACGTGGGCAGCCCAGATCGTTGAAGCGCGCAGTCACGGCGAAGAACCCGTTCCCCATGCGCCGGCCGCGCGCGTGTACAGCTTCGAAGTCCGGCTTCCGCCGCAAGCGCCGTTGCGCGGGAAGAGTGAGTCGCCCCGGTTGGTCGCGGCCCTGACTCAATGGCCCTGTGCTTTCCGCAGCCGCGGACGGCCTGGCGGGACCTGACTTTAAGGAATGAGCTTCCTGCGGCCCTTGGAACGACGGCGGCTCAGCACCTTGCGGCCGTTCTTGGTGGCCATGCGCGCGCGAAAGCCATGCGTGCGCTTACGGCGCAGCTTGCTCGGTTGGTACGTACGCTTCATGGTCTAAAAGGCTCCGGGAATGGCCGGCGGAAAAGGTCGGCAAGGGTAAGCACCGACCCTGAACGTGTCAACACGGAAACCTTCAGCAACCGCGTCCATCGGTATAGACTCCGCACCCCTTTCCTCCACCTCCGCTCAAGACATTCGGGGAGACCCTTGCTCGTGGAAGCGTCGCTCTGGACTAGCTGCGTGCGCGCGCTCGAAGCGGAGCTGCCGGAGCAACAGTTCAACACGTGGGTTCGGCCGCTGCAGGTCGTCGAGAGTGCCGGGGTGCTCAAGCTCCTGGCGCCGAACCGCTTTGCCGTGGACTGGATCAACACCCATCTGCTGGAGCGCATCGGCGACCTGCTCCGGGCTACCGTTGCGGGCGATGTGCCCGTCGTGACGGTGGAAGTGGGGTCCCGCAGCGGCAATCCGGCGAAGTCGAACGCTCCGGCGGCCCCGGCCCTGCCTCCCGTGCGACCCCGGCGCGCGGAAGGCCTCGTGGTCGGGGCTCGCATCAATCCGGATTTCACTTTCCAGACCTTCGTCGAGGGCAAGAGCAACCAGCTCGCGAAAGCGGCGGCCCTGCAGGTCGCGGAGAATCCGGGTCGTGCGTACAACCCGCTGTTCCTCTACGGAGGCGTGGGTCTCGGCAAGACGCACCTGATGCATGCGACCGCGCACATGATCAAGGAGCGCGACCCGGATGCGCGCGTGGCTTATGTCCACTCTGAGCGTTTCGTCAGCGACATGGTGCGCGCCCTTCAGCACAACACGATCAACGACTTCAAGGCAGCGTACCGGTCCCTCAACGCGCTGCTGATCGATGACATCCAGTTCTTCGCGAACAAGGACCGCTCGCAGGAGGAGTTCTTCCACACCTTCAACGAGCTGTTCGAAGGCCAGCACCAGGTCATCCTCACCTGCGATCGCTATCCGAAAGAGGTCGAAGGCCTCGAGGAGCGGTTGAAGTCGCGCTTCGGGTGGGGCCTCACGGTCGCCATCGAGCCGCCCGAGCTCGAGACGTGCGTCGCCATCCTCATCACGAAGGCGCAGGGCGCCGGCATCGCACTGCCAGAGGAAGTCGCGTTCTTCATCGCGAAACGCATTCGCTCGAACGTGCGCGAGCTCGAAGGTGCATTGCGCCGGGTGATCGCGAACTCCCGCTTCACGGGTCACGCGATCACGATCGAGTTCACGCGGGAAGCGCTGAAGGATCTGCTCTCCCTGCAGGCGAAGCTCGTCACGATCGAGAACATCCAGAAAACCGTGGCGGATTACTACAAGGTGCGCATGGCGGATCTGCTGTCCAAGCGGCGCAGCCGCTCGGTGGCGCGGCCTCGGCAGGTGGCGATGGCGCTGGCGAAGGAGCTCACGAGCCACAGTCTTCCGGAAATCGGCGACGCGTTCGGCGGCCGCGACCACACGACCGTGTTGCACGCGTGCAAGCGCATCAAGGAGCTTCGGAGCGAGGAGCAGCGGATGACCGAGGACTATTCAAACCTGTTGAGAACCCTGGCGGGATGATGTGGGTTTCCACGTGGATTTCCTGTGGATGAAACTGGGGATAAAGTTACGCACAGGGCGTGCACAGCTCATCAGCAGGTCGTCCCGGGATTCGTGATGCCGCAAGGACTGTTCAAGGTGTTGATCGCCCTCGACAAGTTCGATCATCACCGCTATTCACAGGCCTTACTGCTACAACAATCAGGATTCTAAGATCCTAAGAGAAAGAGTTATTCATGAAGCTCACAGCGTCGCGCGAAGACATCCTCACTCCCCTGCAGAGTGTCATCGGTGTGGTGGAACGCCGGCAGACGATGCCCGTGCTGGCGAACGTGCTGCTCTCTGCGCGCGATGATCGTCTGAACATCACCGGCACCGACCTGGAAGTTGAACTCGTCGCTACGAGCTCGGTAAGCGTGCAGAGCGCGGGCGATATCACGGTGCCCGGGCGCAAGCTGCTCGATATCTTCAAGGCGCTTCCGGAGAAGACGAGCATCACCCTCAGCACGGAAGGTGATCGTGTGTCGCTGAAGGGCGGGCGCAGCCGCTTCACGCTCTCCACTTTGCCGGCCGCCGAGTTTCCGCTCGTCGAGGAGATCAACTCCCAGCAGACGCTCACCGTGAGTCAGGGGGAGTTTCGTCGGCTCATCGACAAGACGCACTTCTCGATGGCGCAGCAGGACGTCCGGTACTACCTCAACGGCATGTTGCTGGAGACGGAAGGCAAGTCCCTGCGCGCGGTCGCCACCGATGGTCATCGCCTCGCCCTGTGCGAGACCGAGCTGGCCACCCGGGCGAAGAGCGCGCAGCAGGTGATCGTGCCGCGCAAGGGCGTGCTGGAGCTGCAGCGCATCCTGGGCGCGGATGGCAACCTGGAGCTGGCAGTGGGCACGAACCATGTCCGGGCGCAGGTCGGCAACATTCGCTTCACATCGAAGCTCATTGATGGTCGATTCCCGGAATATGGGCGCGTAATCCCCGCAAATCCCAACAAGATCGTCGAGGCGGACCGCGAGGTGCTGCGTAGCGCCCTGCAGCGGACGGCGATCCTGTCGAACGAGAAGTACCGTGGGATTCGTCTGGTCGTCCGGCCGGATCTGCTGACGCTCCAGGCACACAACCCGGAGCAGGAAGAAGCCGAGGACCAGATCGAGGTGGCCTACAAGGGCGACGAGCTCGAGGTCGGCTTCAATGTGAATTACTTGTTGGATGCATTGGCCGCGATCGACGGCGAAAAGGTCGAGATCGGGCTGACCGACGCCAACAGCAGCTGTCTGATCCGCGCGCCCGGCACCACCGCCGCCCGGTACGTGGTGATGCCGATGCGCCTCTGATGACGGGCTCGCTCCGCGTGGCCGGCCCATGAGCCTCGCGGAGGTCTCCGTTCAGAATGTCCGCTGTATCACGCAAGCGGACCTCACGCTTCACCCCGGCCACAACCTCATCTGGGGCGCCAATGCGTCCGGCAAGACGTCGTTGCTGGAGGCGATCTTCCTGCTCGGTCGCGGTCGCTCGTTCCGAACCCGGAGTTCCGAGCGGCTCATCCGACATGGCGAGTCGCAGCTTCGAGTGGTTGGCAAGCTTACTGGGTCGCCGCCCACGCCGATTGGGCTCGAGGTCTCACGCAAGGACGGCACGGTCGCCAAGGTGGGCGGCGCATTCGCACAGTCGCTTGCAGAGCTCTCGCGGGCGTTCGCCGTACAGGTCATCGAGCCGGGAGCGCACAAGCTCATCGAGGAGGGTGCGCAGCGCCGCCGTCGCTGGATGGATTGGGCGGTGTTTCACGTGGAACCAGGCTTCATCGAGGTCTGGTCTCGCTACGCCCGGGCACTCAAGCAGCGCAACTCCGCGCTCCGCGTAGCGCCGGATCAGGCGGGCGTGTGGGACCCGGAGCTGGTCCGGCTCGGAGAGCAGATCGCCCGGCTCCGCCAGGACTTTCTTGAGCGATTGCAGCCGTACTGGAAGCGGGCCGTGGAAGACCTGACGGGGCTGCACGTCGAGCTCCATCACTTCCGCGGCTGGGCTGCGGACACCTCCTTGCCGGCGGCCCTGGTGGCGAGCCGCGAGCGGGACGTCGCGCGCAGCGTTACCCAAGTGGGGCCACATCGGGCGGACGTCCTCGTGCGATTGGAGAGGGGGTTGGCGCGGGAGACGCTCTCGCGTGGTCAGCAGAAGCTGGTTGCGGCCGCCATGACCCTGTCGCAGCTGAATCTGATCCGTGAGCTGACCGGCACCCTTCCCACGCTGCTGCTCGACGATCCGGCGGCGGAACTGGACCGCGATCGGTTGGGCCGATTCGTCGCTCAGATCCGCGAGCTTCAATGCCAGCTCGTTGTCACGTCTTTGTCCCCGGAAGTCAGTCTCTTGGGGTTGCCGGACAGGGTGTTTCACGTGGAACAAGGGAGGGTTCGGCCGGTATAATGCGCACCCCCACCGCCGGGCCAGTTCATGTCAGCGAACGACGTCTACGATTCAAGCAAAATCAAGGTTTTAAAAGGACTCGAGGCGGTCCGGAAACGGCCGGGAATGTACATCGGCGATACCGATGACGGCACCGGTCTTCATCACATGGTTTTCGAGGTCGTTGACAACTCCATCGACGAAGCTCTGGCCGGTTTCTGCGATCGAATTGTCGTCACGATCCATGCCGATGAGTCCGTGACCGTGACGGACAACGGGCGCGGAATTCCCGTCGATATCCACCCGGAAGAGGGGGTTTCTGCGGCAGAAGTCATCATGACGGTGCTCCATGCCGGCGGGAAGTTCGACGACAGCTCCTACAAGGTGTCCGGTGGCTTGCACGGCGTGGGCGTATCCGTCGTCAACGCGCTGTCCGATTACCTTCAGCTCACGATCGCGCGCGACGGTCGGCTGCACAAACAGGAGTACCACCTGGGCGTGCCTGCGGCGCCGCTGGCGGTTGTCGGGGAGACGCAGGAGCGGGGGACCACCATTCGCTTCAGGCCCAGCGCCCAGATCTTCACGAACATCCAGTTCAACTACGACATCCTGGCCAAGCGCCTGCGCGAGCTGTCGTTCCTGAACTCCGGCGTCCGCATCGAGCTCGTCGACGAGCGCGAGAACAAGTCTGACGTGTTCGAGCACGAGGGCGGCCTGCAGGCCTTCGTGAAGTATCTGAATCGTACGAAAACACCGATCCACGAGACCGTCTTCGGCTTCCGCACGCCCGACGGCGCGATGACCGTCGAGGTCGCGATGCAGTGGAACGACTCCTACCAGGAGAGCATGTTCTGCTACACCAACAACATCCCGCAGAAGGACGGCGGCACGCACCTCGCCGGCTTCCGCAGCGCGCTGACGCGCACCCTGAACGACTACATCGAGAAGGAACTGTCCGCGAAGCGCGAGAAGATCGCCACCAGCGGCGATGACGCACGCGAAGGCCTCACGGCCATCCTGTCCGTCAAGCTCCCGGACCCGAAGTTCTCATCGCAGACAAAGGACAAGCTCGTCTCGTCGGAAGTGAAGGGCGTTGTCGAGCAGGCCGTCGCGACCAAGCTGCAGGAGTTCCTGCTCGAGCGTCCCCAGGACGCGCGCGCCATCGTGCAGAAGATCGTCGAGGCGGCCCGCGCCCGTGAGGCCGCCCGCAAGGCACGCGAGATGACCCGGCGCAAGGGCGCCCTCGATATCGCCGGCCTGCCCGGCAAGCTGGCGGATTGCCAGGAGAAGGACCCGGCACTGTCCGAGATCTTCATCGTCGAGGGTGATTCCGCCGGTGGCTCCGCGAAGCAGGGGCGCGACCGCCGGACCCAGGCGATCCTGCCGCTGAAGGGCAAGATCCTGAATGTCGAGCGTGCGCGCTTCGACAAGATGCTGTCCTCGGCCGAGGTGGGCACGCTCATCACCGCGCTGGGCACCGGCATCGGGCGAGACGATTTCGACATCGACAAGCTGCGCTACCATCGCATCATCATCATGACGGACGCGGACGTGGACGGCTCCCACATCCGCACGCTGCTGCTAACGTTCTTCTATCGGCAGATTCCCATGCTCATCGAGCGCGGGCATATCTACATCGCGCAACCACCGCTCTACAAAGTGAAGCGCGGCAAGCAAGAGCAGTACGTGAAGGACGACAACGAGCTCAACGCGCTGCTGCTGAATACGGCGCTCGAGAACTCCGCGCTGCTGGTGAATGCCGGCGCGCCGCCCTTGCAGGGCTCGGGCCTGGAGATGCTGGCACGCAAGTACATGGAGGTGCAGGCCATCATCAAGCGCTGGTCGCGTCGCTACGATGATCGGCTGCTGGAGCAACTCATCTACATGCCCGAAGTCACCGCCGCCGATTTCGATCGCGTGGACTGGCTTCGTGACTGGGCGAGAGATCTCAACGACCGCCTCAACGCACCGAACGACGGCACCCGGCAGTATCGGGTCGAAGTGCGTGCCGCTGGGGATGGTCATGCCGCGCGCATCGCCGTCAACAAGACGGAGCACGGCACACCCACGCAGCGCTTCCTGCCCAGGGAGTTCTTCGAGTCCGCGGAGTATCAGCGCATCGCCGATCTGGCTCGCACGCTTGCGGGGCTCATCGGCGAAGGCGCATACGTCACCCGCGGTGAGGATCGACAGGACATCGGCTCCTTCAAGGAAGCCATGAAGTGGCTGTTCGACCAGGCCCGCCGAGGCCAGACGATCCAGCGCTACAAGGGATTGGGCGAGATGAATCCGGAACAGCTCTGGGAGACCACGATCGATCCGAGCAGCCGCCGGCTGATGCAGGTGAAGATCGAGGATGCCGTGGCTGCGGATGACATCTTCACCACGCTGATGGGCGACCAGGTGGAGCCGCGCCGCGAGTTCATCGAGAAGAACGCGCTGTCGGTCACCAACCTCGACGTCTGAGCGCCGCCCGCTATTTCACTATAGGTGAGACAATCGATGCACCCGGTGCATCGATTGACCTCACAGGGCGCCGGTCAACCTACGCCTGCGCGTTGCCCAGCCGCACGATCTGGCTCTCGATCCACTGCTGTGCCTGCTCGTTCACCTCGCGCGGATCGCGACCCGCCGGGTCGATCGGCGGCCCGATCACGACCCGCACCGTCCCCGCTTTCTTGAGCAGGCCCCGACGCGGCCAGTACCGGCCTGCGTCGTGCGCCACCGGCACGACGAGGTGGCCGGCCTCGCGCGCGAGAAGCGTCCCGCTGACGCCGTACTTGCGCGTCTGCCCGGGCGGCATGCGAGTGCCCTCGGGGAAGACGATCACCCAGTCGCCCTCGGCGAGCCGATGCTTCCCCTGCTCGACGACCTGGCTCACTGCCGAGCTGCCCGACTTGCGATTGATGGCAATGGCATGAAGCTGACGGATGCCCCAACCCACGAACGGAATCCACAACAGCTCGCGCTTCAGCACCCACACCTGCCGCGGGAAGACGACGGCCATCGCAATGGTTTCCCACGACGATGAGTGCTTCCACAGCGCAACGTGGTTGCCGGGCGGCAGGTTCTCGCGGCCCTCGATCACGTAGTCCAGGCGGCAAGTCCACTTGAGGACGGTCAGCAGCGCAGTCGCCCAGAACCGTGCGAGCACGAAGCGCCGCTCGAACGGCAGGAAGCAGCACGCGATCACGAAGAAGATGGCGTACAGGAACGTCCACAGAAACAGGAAAGCGGTGAAGACGAATGAGCCGACGACGTGCACGTCGCCGTCCATCGCACCGGCTGCCCTCGCCGTGTCGTTCATCGAGCTCAACCCGGCAGCCGCGATAGATCGGCGACGCCACCAAAGAGCTGGCGCAATCCGGAGAGCAGCGAGAGCCGATTCGCACGCAGCTTCGCATCCTCCGCCATCACCATCACCTCATCGAAGAAGCCATCCACTGCGGGACGCAGCTGCGCGAGCTGACCCAACGCAGCGGTGTACTCGCGCCGTGCGGTTGCCGTGGACACCGCATCACGCAAGCCGCGCATGGCGTCGAACAAGCGCACCTCCGCCTGCTCCTTCAGCATGTCGATGTCGACGACATCAGCATCGCCGCTCTCCGCCTTGCGCAGGATGTTCGCGATGCGCTTGTTGGCGGCCGTGAGACTGCTCGCTTCGGGCAGCTCCAGGAACGCGCTCAACGCCCGCAGCCGCGCGTCGAAGTCCAGCGGCGAGCGCGGCTGGGTGGCGAGCACTGCGTCAAACATCTCGGTCGTGATGGCTTTGAAGCCCGCTTCCGCTGTCGGCGTGGCGCGGTCCAGGTAGTACGCGCGCAGCCGCTCCATCACGTATTCATAGATATCGTTCGCCACGGTCGCGCCTTGCACGGGCTGCAGGGCGACTGCGCGTTCGATGAAGTGCCGCAGATCTACATCCAGCTGCTTCTCTATAAGCGCACGCAGAATGCCGATAGCCGCGCGACGCAGCCCGAATGGATCCTTCGCGCCCGTGGGCTTCTGCCCGATGGCGAAAATGCCGGCGAGCGTGTCGAGCTTATCCGCCACGCTGACCGCCACACCCGCGTCGGTGGAAGGCAGCGCATCCCCAGCACCGCGAGGTTGGTAGTGCTCGCGGATGGCGACGGCGACTTCGTCAGCTTCACCGTCCGCTTGCGCGTAGTAGCCACCCATCACGCCCTGAAGATCTGGAAACTCTCCGACCATGGCGGTGAGGAGGTCGCACTTGCTGAGCTCGGCTGCGCGCTCTGCGATCGCGGTGCTCTTGCCCAGGTACGCCGCGATCTCGCCAGCGAGCGTACGCACGCGGCGGACCTTGTCGCCCACCGAGCCGAGCTTCGCCTGGAAGGTCACTGCGTCGAGGCCTTCGCGGCGCGCAGCGAGCGGCTGCTTACGATCCTGCTCCCAGAAGAACGCCGCGTCGGCCAGGCGTGGACGAACGACTCGCTCGTTGCCCGCGCGGACCTGCGACGGATCGCGGCTCTCAATGTTGCTGATGGTGATGAACCATGACGTCAGCCGTCCGCCAGCATCCTCGATGGGAAAGTACCGCTGGTGCTCCTGCAGCGTGGAAATGAGCACTTCGCGCGGAAGAGCGAGGAAGCGCTCCTCGAAGCGGGCCTCAACGGGAACCGGCCACTCGACGAGAGCGGTCACCTCGTCCAGCAGCGCATCGTCCATCACAGGTCGCGCGCCTTCACCGCCGATGGCCGCTGCCTGGGAAACAGCGTTCTCGATCAGCTTCCGACGCTCGAGGAAGTCCGGCACGACGCGCCCGCGCCCATGCAACGCCTTCGCGTAGGCACTGGGGGTGGTGACCCGGATCTCTTTCGGTGCCATGAAGCGATGTCCGCGCGTGGCGTTGCTCGCAGGCACATCCAGCACCGTTGCAGGCACCACATCCTTCCCGTAGAGCATGAGCAGCCAGTGCACCGGACGAACGAACTCCGCTTGACCGGCGCCCCAGCGCATGCGCTTCGGAATGGGCAGCGCGTCCAGCGCGCTGCGGACGATGCCTGGCAGCAGCTCGACGGTGTCGGTGCCGGGCTTGGTGCCAATGAAGAACAGGAACTGCCCCTTGCCTTCATCCAGCTTCTGGAGTGATGCCACCGGAACGCCGCAGCTGTCTGCGAAAGCGGCGGCGGCACGCGTGGGTTGGCCCGCAGCGTCGAATGAAGCGTTCACCGGCGGACCGCGCCGCTTCACATTCTGCTCCGGCTGGCGGGACGCCAACCGTTTCACCAACACGGCAATTCGCCGCGGTGTCGCGAACGATTGAACGTCGCCGTGAGCAAGTCCTGCCTCATCGAGGCCCTTCCGCACGCCAGCCGCGAACGCCAGCTCCAGCTCGCGAAGTGCCTTCGGGGGTAGTTCTTCGGTTCCGATCTCGACGAGGAAGTCGCGCCGCTCCACCTTCGCTGTCTCGCTCACGAGGCGGTCTCCACGGCACGCGCCCCTGCAGCAGAGGCCGGGGCCGGGCTGCTCGGGCTGACAGCTGGTGGCGCTTTCAGCATCGGGAAACCCAATGCCTCACGACTGGCGTAATAGGCTTGGGCAACACCACGGGCGAGAGCGCGAACTCGCAGGATGTACCGCTGCCGCTCCGTCACGGAGATTGCTCGACGCGCATCCAGCAGATTGAAAGTGTGGGACGCCTTCAGCATCTGCTCGTACGCGGGGAGCACAAGCTTCGCCGCCAGCAGGTCATTGCTGCCCTTCTCATACTCATCGAAGTGCCGGAACAGCACAGCGACGTCCGCATGCTCGAAGTTGTAGGCGGACTGCTCCACTTCATTCTGGTGGAACACATCCCTGTAAGTGACACGCCCCAGCGGCCCATCGGTCCACACGATGTCGTACAGACTCTCGACGTTCTGCAGGTACATCGCGAGGCGCTCGAGACCGTAGGTGATCTCCCCGGAGACAGGTTTGCAGTCGAGCCCGCCAACCTGCTGGAAATAGGTGAACTGTGTGATCTCCATGCCGTTCGCCCAGACTTCCCAGCCGAGGCCCCAGGCCCCGAGGGTGGGCGACTCCCAGTTGTCCTCGACGAACCGGATGTCGTGAACCAGCGGATCGAGCCCGAGTGCCCGCAAGCTGCCGACGTACAGATCCAGGATGTTGATCGGCGACGGCTTGATGATCACCTGGAACTGGTAGTAGTGCTGCAGGCGGAAGGGGTTCTCCCCGTAGCGCCCGTCGGTGGGCCGACGCGACGGCTGCACATACGCCGCGCTCCAGGGTTCCGGGCCGATCGCCCGCAGGAACGTGGCCGTGTGGAACGTCCCGGCCCCCATCTCCATGTCCGCCGGCTGGAGGATCACGCAGCCCTGGTCGGACCAGTAGCGCTGCAAGGCAAAGATGAGTTCCTGGAAGGTTCGCGGCGCGCTACCTGGTTTCATGACCGGCTCTCTTGAAGAAGCGCGCGAGTATAGCGGCCCCGCAATGCTCTACCTCGGGTCCGCAGGGGCGCCATGAACCGACCGCACGCGTCATCCAGCGAGCCCCGGGCGCCCGGGCTCGCGCTGCAGCAGAGCCAGCGCGCCCGCGGAAATTTCGCCTCCGCTCCAGCTTGTGCACCACCATTGCGCAGCCTCACATCCGTCAACGCAGACCGTTAGAATCCCCGCACGCACAGGGTGCATCGCGAAGCCGGCACGCCCTAAAAGCGTGCAAACACGACCTTCACATTCACTAACCTGATGATTCTCAAGGTGCAGTGCGTTGGCATGGTGCCTGCACTGCTATCACGCTCTGCACGGGCGGGGTCCGGCGCGGGAACAACGTACCGCCGATGAAGCGGGCACTTTCGCGCGCGCGCAGCAGGTCGCAGAGCAATATTCTTTTCCGGAGGCCGATATGACGACACCGAGTGATGTGATCAAACTCATCAAGGAAAAAGAGGTCAAGTTTGCCGACCTCCGATTCACCGACACGAGAGGCAAGGAACAGCACGTCACGATCCCCTCGCGGCTCGTCGACGAAGACCTCTTCCGTGACGGCAAGATGTTTGACGGCTCCTCGATTGCCGGCTGGAAGGGCATCAACGAGTCGGACATGATCCTCATGCTCGACCCGACCACGGCGGTCATCGACCCCTTCTTCGAAGAAGCCACCGTCAACATCCGCTGCGACGTCATCGAGCCCGCCACGATGCAGGGCTATGAGCGCGATCCGCGTTCGCTCGCCAAGCGTGCCGAGGCCTACATCAAGTCCACCGGCATTGCCGATGGCGCGCTGTTCGGGCCCGAGAACGAATTCTTCATCTTCGACAGCGTCCGTCACGGCACGACCCTCAACGGCAGCTTCTACGAGATCGACTCGATCCAGGGCGCCTGGAACTCCGGCAAGGTGTTCGAGGCCGGCAACATGGGCCACCGCCCGGGCCTGAAGGGCGGCTACTTCCCGGTCCCGCCGGTCGATGCCTTCCAGGACATCCGCTCGGCGATGTGTCTGGCCCTCGAAGAGATGGGCCTCAAGGTCGAAGTGCATCACCACGAGGTCGCCACCGGCGGCCAGTGCGAAATCGGCGTCGGCGCCGGCGGCCTGGTGAAGAAGGCCGACGAAGTGCAGATCCTGAAGTACGCCGTGCAGAACGTGGCCGCGGGCTACGGCAAGACGGCCACCTTCATGCCGAAGCCGCTCGTCGGCGACAACGGCAGCGGCATGCACGTGCACCAGTCCCTGCAGAAGGAAGGCAAAGCCCTCTTCGCCGGTGACAAGTACGGTGGCCTGTCCGACCTCGCGCTCTACTACATCGGCGGCATCATCAAGCACGCGAAGGCGATCAACGCGCTCACCAACGCGGGCACGAACAGCTACAAGCGTCTCGTGCCGGGCTTCGAAGCGCCGGTGATGCTGGCGTACTCCGCCCGCAACCGTTCCGCGTCGATCCGTATTCCGTGGGTGTCGAACCCGAAGGCGCGCCGCATCGAAGTGCGCTTCCCGGACTCGAGCGCGAACCCGTACCTCGCCTTCGCCGCGATGGTGATGGCGGGCCTCGACGGCATCCAGAACAAGATCCATCCCGGCGATGCCGCGGACAAGGATCTGTACGACCTCGAGCCGGAGGAAGCCAAGCACATCCCGACGGTGTGCCACTCCCTCGACATGGCGCTGGAGCATCTCGACAAGGATCGCGAGTTCCTCACGCGCGGTGGCGTGTTCACGAACGACGTGATCGATTCCTACATCGCGCTCAAGACGCAGGAAGTCACGAAGTTCCGCATGTCCACGCATCCCGTCGAAATCGAGATGTACTACAGCTGCTGAGGATCGACGGAGAACGCGTGACCGAAGGGAACCCCCCATCGACTGTTCTTCCTAAATGCGCGCAGGTTGCCGGACGTCACGCATCCGGCCGCCTCCTTTTGTCGTATGGGGCGGGCGAGGCTATGCTCGGACCCTATGCGCGCACCCACATTTACCTTAATGTCCATCGTCGCTCTGGGCCTGGCTTCCGCCAGCGTCATCGCGGCCACGGTTTACAAATGGGTCGACGAGCAGGGCGTCATTCACTACAGCGATCAGCCGGATCCGCGCGCTCAGAAGGTCGAGGTGGAATCCGCTCAGACGTTCACGTCAACGCCGGTGCCCGATGCGCCGTCACCGTCGGCTCCGGCGGATGCCGGTCCGCGCTACGCGCTGTGCGAGCTGTATCGGCCGGAGAACGACGAAGTCTTCCTGAACACCGATACGGTTACGACGAAGTTGCGCCTTCAGCCGCAGCTGCAGGCCGGGGATCGTGTTGCCATCGCGCTCGATGGGAAGCGGCAGACGAACGTGCCGGAGAGCGGAAGCGACTTCGTGCTCACGAACGTCACGCGTGGCACGCACACGGTGATGGCCGTGATCGAGGATTCCCAAGGCAAGGCCGTCTGCACGACGGGCTCCATCACATTCCACGTGCGCCAGCCTTCGGTGCAGGCGCCCATTCCGTCGGTTCGCCCGAAGTTCTGAAACCGGTTCACCGGCGACGCCCGGGGTTCGACGGGGGTTCGCACGAGGCCGCAGGCGTGGCCGCGCCCCGCGCCCCGGAAGAGAACCGCCATGGCAGTTGAATTCAGCTTGCCGTCGGCCCTCTCGCATTTCGACCCCACGGAGCTCTTCGATGCGCTGTCGACCGGCATCATCGTGCTCGACGCGCAGCTCTGTCCCATCTACGCGAACGTCGCCGCGCAGGATCTGCTGGCGTTCAGCCTGAACCAGGCGCGCGGCCGGCCGTTCGGCGATTTCCTGCACGACACGAACGGGCTCATCGGCAGCCTGCGGCGCGCGCTCGAAACCGGCCAGGGCATCGCGGATCGTGAGATCACCCTTCGACCCATCGGCAACCCGCGCGAAGCGCGTGTGCTCGATATCACCATCACGCCGCTCGAGGGCCAGATCACAGGCACACACCTGCTGCTCGAGCTCACGGATGACACAGCCCGCAGCCGCATCTCGAAGGAGAACGACCTGCTCGCACGACTCGACAGCAGCCGCCTCATGATCCGGCAGCTCGCGCACGAGATCAAAAATCCGCTCGGTGGCCTGCGCGGCGCCGCGCAGCTCCTGCAGCGGGAGCTGCAGAACGCCACTCTCGAGGAATACACGGGCGTCATCATCAGCGAAGCAGACAGGCTCGCGGCGCTCGTCGACTCGATGGCCGGGCCCGGTCGCCCGCCGGTGAAGCAGCTCGTGAACGTGCACGAGCTCTGCGAGCACGTGTATCACCTTCTTCGCGGCGAGGCGAAGGGGACAGTCCTGGTCGAGCGCGACTACGATCCGAGCCTGCCGAGCGCACCGCTCGATCGCAATCAGATCATCCAGGCCCTGCTGAACGTCGCCCGCAACGCGCTCCAGGCGCTCGGCGAGCGCGGCCGCATCACACTCCGGACACGTGCGTTGTCCAACGTCAGCATCGGCTCCGCGCGGCATCGGCTCGTCGCGAGCCTGCAGGTCGAGGACAACGGGCCGGGCGTGCCGGAAGAGCTCCGCTCGAGCATCTTCATGCCGCTCGTCACGGGCCGCTCGAACGGCACGGGCCTCGGGCTCGCCGTCGCGCAGGATCTCGTCACCCGTCACGGCGGCCTCATCGAATTCGAGAGCGAGCCGGGGCGGACCATCTTTACCTTGCTGTTGCCTTTGGGTGATGCCACATGAGCATCTCTTCTCTACGGGTCTGGCTCGTCGATGACGATGCCTCCATTCGGTGGGTACTGGAGCGGGCGCTGCGTAACGGCGGCATGTCTCCGCGAGCGTTCGAGGCGGCCGAGCCCGCGCTCGATGCCTTGCGTCGCGAGCAGCCCGACGTACTCATCACCGACATCCGCATGCCCGGGCAGTCCGGGCTCGATCTGCTGAAGAAGATCCGCGACGCGCGGCCCGCGTTGCCCGTCATCGTGATGACCGCGCATTCGGACCTGGGCAGCGCCGTGTCCGCGTATGAAGGCGGCGCGTTCGAATATCTGCCGAAGCCGTTCGACATCGATCAGGCCGTGGACCTCGTGCGGCGTGCCGCGCGCGTCCAGGCCGCCGGCGGCGCTGAAGCGGCGCCCGTCCCGCGCATTCCGGAGCTGCTCGGCCGCGCGCCGGCGATGCAGCAGGTGTTCCGCGCCATCGGCCGACTCGCCCGCTCGAGCGTCACCGTGCTCATCACCGGTGAGTCCGGCACGGGCAAGGAGCTGGTCGCGCGCGCGTTGCACGATCACAGCCCGCGCTCGGGCAAGCCGTTCATCGCGCTCAACACATCGGCGATTCCCGCGGATCTGCTGGAGTCGGAGCTGTTCGGCCACGAGAAGGGCTCGTTCACGGGCGCGGACTCGCAGCGGCGCGGACGCTTCGAGCAGGCCGACGGCGGCACGCTGTTCCTCGATGAGATCGGGGACATGTCGACGCCCCTGCAGACCCGCCTGCTGCGCGTGCTGGCGGAAGGCGAGTTCTACCGAGTCGGCGGGCAGACCCCCATTCGCGTAGACGTGCGCGTCATCGCAGCCACGCACCAGAACCTGCAGGACCGGGTGACGCGCGGACTGTTCCGCGAGGATCTCTATCACCGCCTGAACGTCATTCGCATCGAGCTGCCGCCGTTGCGCTCGCGCGCCGAGGACATCCCGGAGCTGCTCGAGCACTACATCGCGGCGGCGGCGCACGAGCTGGGCGTCGAGGCCAAATCGCTTTCACCGGACGCGCTCGGCAAGCTGAGCTCCTACAGCTGGCCCGGCAACGTGCGCGAGCTCGTGAATCTGTGCCGCCGGTTGAGCGTGCTCGCGCCGGGAACGCAGGTTCAGGTCGAGGATCTGCCGCACGAGCTGATCGCGTCGACGCCCTCCGGACCCGTGGACGCGGACTGGGCGCGGGCACTCGCCAGCTGGGCGGATCGTCACGCCATGACCGGAAAGAAACCGCTGCTGGATGAGGCGCTGCCGGAGTTCGAGCGGGTGCTGATCCGTTCGGCGCTGAAGCGTACGCAGGGGCACCGCCAGGAAGCGGCCAAGCTTCTGGGCTGGGGGCGCAATACCCTCACCCGCAAGCTGAAGGAGCTCGGCATGAACGACGTCGACCACGGAGACGACGAGCCCGAGTAGCCCGCGAGGCATCGTCCGCGCTCCCTGGCGGGCTCCGCGAGCGGTCTATAATCGCGGCACTTTTTGCGCTTGCGGACAGCGATGCCCAGCATCAAAGACGTCTGGGAAACCAGGTTCCTCTGGAACACCACGGGCGACTGGGTGCTCGCCCTGGGTGCCTTTCTCGTCACGTTCACCGTTCTGCCGCTCATCACGTCCTACGTGAGCTCCCAGCGGCGCAAGTGGCAGGAAGCAGGGCGCGGCATCCCCCTGGCGATCGAAGTCGTCACGCTGCTGGTGGAGCGCACCAGCAAGGTGTTCCTGTTCACGCTGGCCGCCACCTTCGCGAGCACCCAGCTCGAGTTTCCGGAGGCCATCGAGCGCGTCCTGCGCATCGCGATCGTCGTCACCTTCTGGTTCCAGATCGGCCTCTGGGGCATGGCAGCGGTCCGTTTTGCCATCGACAAGCGCGCGAACCGGGGCGGCCGGATGGACCCCACGCTCGCCGGGTCCATCGACATCATCGTGTTCGTCGCGGGACTCAGCGTCTGGGCGATGGCGTTCCTGCTCGCGCTCGACAACCTCGGCGTGCAGATCAAGCCGCTGCTCGCGGGCCTGGGCATCGGCGGTATCGCGGTCGCGCTCGCCGTCCAGAGTGTCCTCGGGGATCTGCTTGCGTCCATGTCGATCGCGCTCGACAAGCCCTTCGGGATCGGCGATGCGCTCCAGGTCGACGATCTCAACGGCACGGTCGAGCACATCGGCGTGAAGAGCACGCGGCTGCGCAGCCTTTCGGGTGAGCAGATCATCATTTCGAATGCGGACATCCTGAAGGCGCGCGTGCGGAACAACGGCCGCATGCGCCGGCGGCGAACGTCGTTCTTCATCAACGTGAGCTACACCACTGCGCCGGAGAAGCTCCGCGCCATCCCGGGCGTCGTCGAGGAAATCGTGAACGCACAGCCGAAGGCGCGCTTCGACCGGTGCCACCTGCTCGGCTTCGGCGACTGGTCGCTGCGCTACGAAGTGGTCTTCTTCATCGACGCATCGGATTTCCTCGTGTATGCGAATGCGCAGCACGCCATCAATATCGGCATCATCGAGCGCCTCCAGCAGATGGGCGTCGAGTTCGCCTTCCCGCCCCGCCCCTTCAACCCGGATGCGCTCGCACGCGCCGCTGCGATAGCCGAGAAGAAAGCCTGACGGTCGGCCGACTACGGCCCCGTTCGCAGCGACCCCACGAGCTCCGTCACGCTCCTCATTCCATTGGCGCGCAAGTATTCCGTGACGCCCGCGTTGATCTTCTTGCAAACCATGGGGTCATAGAACAACGCCGTGCCGACGCCCACTGCGCTGGCGCCGGCGATGATGAACTCCAGCGCGTCGGTAGCCGTCGTGATGCCGCCCTGCCCGATGATCGGGATGCCGTGGGGCCTCGCCACGGCGTGCACCTCGTGCACCTTCAGGAGCGCGATGGGCTTGATCGCCGGGCCTGAAAGCCCGCCTTGCACGTTGCCCAGGACGGGCCTGCGCGAGCGCACGTCGATAGCCATGCCCACGATCGTGTTGATGACGGACAGCGCGTCGGTGCCGGCTTCAATGCAACGACGCGCGCTCTCGCGGATGTCCGTCTGGTTCGGCGAGAGCTTCGTGATGAGCGGCTTGCGGGTCGCCTTGCGGCAGATCTCCACGACCTTCGCCGCAGCCGCCGGGTCGTTACCGAGCTCGACGCCGCCCGCCTTCACGTTCGGGCAGGAGATGTTGATCTCGATCGCATCGATGGGCGACTGATCGAAGCGGCGAGTGACCTCCCCATACTCCTCGAACGTGGAGCCCGAGATGTTCGCGATAAAGCGCGTCTCGCTGAAATCCAGTGTCGGCAGGACGCTGCGCACGACACGGTCCGCGCCCGGGTTCTGCAGGCCGATGGCGTTCAGCATGCCCGCCGCCGTTTCGAACACGCGGTGAGGCGGATTGCCCAGCCGTGGTTCGAGCGTGGTGCCCTTCAGCACCACGGCGCCCGCATCGCGATTCGAAAACCCCTCGATGCGGGTGTACTCCTCACCAAACCCCACGCACCCGGAGAGCAGCACGATCGGCGAGGCGAAATCGAGACCGCAGAAATCGAGGCGAAGGGGATTGTCGTGTGTCTGGCGAGCGGCGCTCATGAGCGGATTATCTCCCCAATGCCCACACTGGAGTGACCCGCGCAGTCCTGCCGCCTTACAGTAGCGCTCCATGCGTTCGCATACGCCGCCTCCCGAGCCTCCTCATTGACCCATGTTCCATGTCGTCCTCGTCCAGCCCGAGATTCCGCCGAATACCGGCAACGTCATCCGTCTGTGCGCGAACACGGGCTGCATCCTGCACCTGGTCAAGCCCATAGGATTCGACATCAGCCTGAAAGCGGTGCGGCGTGCAGGCCTCGACTATGACGAGCTCGCGGAAGTGCGAACGCATGTGGATGTCGACGAATGCTTCGAGGCGCTGCAGGCCGCCCGGCCATTCGTCATCGAGACCAACGGCGCGCGCGCATACAGCGAGGCGCGCTTCGAGCGCGGTGACGCGTTGATCTTCGGCTCCGAGCACCGCGGATTGCCCGCGGCCGTGCTGCAGCGGGTGCCGCGCGAAAACCACCTCACCATCCCGATGCGGCCGGCGAACCGCAGCCTCAATCTCTCGAACTCGGTTGCGCTCGTCGTCTACGAGGCGTGGCGCCAGAACGGCTTCGAAGGCAGCGTGATCGAGTCACCCGGACGGTAGCCGTCGAGGTGCGCAGCGAGCTATTGAATCTCCGCCTTGATCGGGCGGCTCATGAGATCGCGTACGAGCTCTCTCGCCGGGCGCTGCTCATACAGCACCTGGTAGACGCTGTTGCAGATGGGCATCTCCACATGCGCCCCTTGCGCCACCGCACGCACCGCACGTGCGGCCGGGTACCCTTCCACGGCCTGCCCGATCTCGGCGAGCGCCTGCTCCGGGGTCTTGCCCGATGCGAGCAGCAGGCCGAAGCGACGGTTGCGGGACTGATCGTCCGTGCAGGTGAGCACGAGATCCCCGAGCCCGGCGAGCCCCATGAAGGTTTCGCGTTGCGCGCCGAGCGTGACACCGAGTCGCGTCATCTCAACGAGCCCTCGCGTGATGAGCGCGATGCGCGTGTTCGCGCCGAAGCCGATTCCGTCCGAAAGGCCCGCGCCCACCGCGAGCACGTTCTTCACCGCACCGCCCACTTCCACGCCCATGATGTCGTTGGACGTGTACGCGCGGAAATTGCTGGACGAGAGCCCTTGCGCCAGCGCTGTGGCGAAGTGCTGGTCCGGCGATGCGATGGTCATCGCCGTGGGCAGACCCCGGCCGACTTCCCGTGCGAACGTCGGGCCAGACAGGACGGCCACCGGACGCTGCGAGCCCAGCACTTCGCGCGCCACCTGATGGGGCAGCTTTCCGGTGGCGAGCTCGAAGCCTTTCGTCGCCCACGCGACGCGAGCCGCGCCGTCGAGTCGGGGAGCGATCTCTTCCAGCACGCTGCGAAATGCGGAGCTCGGCACGGACACGAGCACATCCAGCGCGCCATGCAGAGCTCCGGCGAGGTCATCCGATACGGCGAGCGACTCCGGGAAGGCGGCGCCCGGCAGGTACCGCGTGTTCACGCGTTCCCGCGCGAGGGTGCGCATGTGCGCGGGGTCCCGCCCCCAGAGGCGCGTGGCGCGCCCGCTGCGCGCCAGCTGGATGGCGAGCGCCGTACCCCAGGAACCCGCGCCCAGCACAGCGATGGGCGCGGCTGTATTCACGCTCACGGGACCGCTCCGGCCACGCGGGCGCGCGCCGTCAATTCCTGGTGACGGGCTGCTGCGGCTGCTCGGCGGCGCGCGTGTACAGCGCGTCGAAGTTCACCGGCGGCAGCAGGAACTGCGGGAACCCGCCCTGCGTCACGAGGTTCGACACCGCGGCGCGCGCGTACGGGAACAGCACGCTCGGGCAGATGCTGGCGACGGAACGCTTCACTTCCGGTTCGCCGAGATTGCGCATGACGAACACGCCTGCCTGCTTCACTTCCACGAGGAAGAGCGTGGTCTCACCCTGCTTGGCGGACACGGTGACGGTCAGCACCACTTCGCGCACGTCGTTGGCGATGGGGTTCACGCCCGTGTGCAGATCGAGGTTGATCTGCGGATTCCACTCGCCCTGCACGCGGGGGCCGTTCGGCGCCTCATAGGAGCAATCCTTGAGGTAGACGCTCTGAAGCGAGAGCTGCGGCGCATTCGCGTCCGCGGCCGCTGCGGCGCCGGTGTCGTTTTCGTTCGTGCTCATCTTGAGGTTCCTTGGTTCAGTAAAGTGTCGAGGCCGCCGGAGGCGTTGAGACTCAGGAGATCGTCGCAACCCCCGACGTGTGTTTCGCCGACGAAGATCTGCGGCACCGTGCGCCGGCCGCTCCGCGCGATCATTTCGGCGCGCGCCTCGGGGTGCGCGTCGACATCGATCTCTTCGAAAGCCACATTCTTCCGCTGCAGCAGGTCCCGCGCGCGCGCGCAGTACCCGCACCAGCCCGTTGCATACATGATGACCCTGGGGGCCGTCCCCGGCGCACTCATCTGGCGGCTCAGCCCTTCGCGAGCGGCAGGTTCTCTGCACGCCACGCGGCGAGACCGCCCCGCAGGTTGACGGCCTTCGTGAACCCCTGCTGCGCGAGCTGCCGCGCGGCGGATCCGGAGAGCGAGCCGGTGTCGTCGTAGACGATGACCGTCTTCTCTTTGTACTTCTTCAATGTGTCAGCTGCCTTCAGGATCTGGTCCGGCGCGAAATTCCGGGCGCCGGCCAGGTGCCCGGAGGCGAAGTCGGGCGCCGGCCGCAGGTCGAGCACCAGCGCGTTCTGGTTCATGAGCCGGATGACGTCCTGCGGGCCGATCGCGGCGAAGGCGGCTGCCCGGGCGCGGGTCTCGTAGATGATCACGCCGATCGCGGCGACCAGCGCGGCGCCGGCCAGCAGTGGGTGATTGCCGATGTATTCGATGATCCGGTCCATCCGGGGGACTTCTGCCTGCACGCAAAGGGCGCGCATTATAGAGCCTGTTTCGGCACAGACGACGACCGGGGGAGCTGCGCTTGCGATTCTTGAACGGGCTGACCGCCGGGCTTGCCGCGGCCCTCATCCTCGGCGGCACGCTGGCCCCAGCCCAGGACGCCCGCAAGACCGAAGCGGAGCTGAAAGCCCTCAAGGCCGAGATCGCCCGGGTGACGAAGCAGATGGGCCGCGACCAGGCGGCCCGCGATCGTCTCGCCGGTGAGCTGAAAGCGGCCGAAATGTCCATCAGCGGCGTGCGGGAGAGCCTCGACACCCTCCGGCAGCAGCGGGCCGAGCATGCCCGGAAGCGCGCGCAGCTGGCAGCGGAAAAGCGCGAGCGGGAGGCGAGTCTGGCGAAGGAGCGGGCTTCTCTCTCGGGGCAGCTGCGCGCGGCGTATCTCATCGGCAACGAAGAGCCCCTGAAGCTCCTCCTCAACCAGAAGGATCCGGCGCGCGTCGGCCGCATGTTCGCGTACTACAGCTATTTCGGCCGTGCCCGGGCGGACCAGATCCACCGGATCTCGCAGACGCTGCGGCGCCTGGACGCCCTGGAGGTCGAAATGACGGCCGAGGACGAACGGCTCGCGGCGCTGGAGACCGAGCGGCGCGCGGAGCTCGGCAAGCTCGACGCGGCCCGCGCCGAGCGGGGCAAGGTGCTCGCCAGGCTCACGGCCGAGTCGAAGGAGCGCGCCCAGAGCCTCGCCCGGCTGAAACAGGAACAGTCCGGCCTCGAGAAGCTGCTGCGTGAGCTGAAGCGGGCGATGGAGAAATTCCCGGGCGATACGACCACCGCGTTCGGGCGGCTGCGCGGGAAGCTCGCCTGGCCCGTCGAGGGGCGCGTGGTCGCGCGATTCGGGGAGTCCCGCGCGGGCGGGGTGAAATGGGACGGCGTCGTCGTCGCCACGGAACGGGGTGCGCCCGTCCGGGCCGTGCACCAGGGGCGCGTCGTCTATGCGGACTGGCTGCCGGGCCTGGGGCTCCTCACCATCATCGATCACGGTGAGGGCTACCTGAGCCTCTACGGGCACAACGACCGCCTGTACAAGGCGGCGGGGGAACGCGTGAGCGCGGGCGAGGCCGTTGCAGCCGCCGGGGACAGCGGCGGACGCGCCCAGCCGGAGCTGTACTTCGAAATCCGCAGGGCCGGCCGGCCGGTGGATCCGCGGCCGTGGTTCCGCTCGGCCGCGCCTTAGAAAGCCGTGCCGTCAGTGCGATTCGACGATTCGTTAACTCGAGCAACATCCCGCCACCCTGTATCTGAGAAGGTGCGGGTAGGCTGAATCGAAGTGGTTATCGACGAATGACCCAACCCGGGGAAGGGGACGGGCGGCCCGATCCATGGGGCTCGTTCGAGCCCTACGCACAACTCATCCGCTCTCTGCTGCCTCGCGCGGTGAGCGTCACCGTGTTCGACGCGAACGGCGAGATGCGCTGGACCAGCGAGACCACGACCGGTCCCGACCTCGCCAACCTCATCGATTCCCTGCTCCCCCAGGCGCGTGAAGACCAGGATGGCGTCGGCACGTTGCGCATGCTCGAAGGCACCCTGCCCGTCTACGTCTGCTGGCTTCGAGACGACACCGGCGCCCTCGTCGCGCTCGTCGCCGTCGTCTGCCGGCCGAGCAGCACCGGGGACGGCAACGACCAGCGCGCCTTCTCGCTCGCGCATGCTTTCCTGCGCCCCGCGCTCGAATGCCTGAAGCGCGATCTGCTCGCGCGCACGGTCATCGACGACCTCACACGCTCGGTCAGCTCGCTCGACCGTGATCTCGAGCTGCTGCTCACCGATTCCGCAGGCTCGCGCACCGGCGCAGGCGGCGACGGCGCGGATGAGCTGAAGCTCATCGTGCAGCAGGCGATGGAGCACCTGAAGTGCCTGACCGCCGCGCTCATCGTGCCCGACAAGGGCATCGTGCTGATGCGCGCGGTCCCGGGGCAGACGCCGGCGGACAACCAGCTCGTCGCGCGCACACATCGGCAGCTGCTCTCGATCACGCAGATGCGTCGTGAGCCCGTCATCATCAATCGGATGAATGGCAGCGGCACCTCGGTGCCGTACCGGATACTGTCCTGCCCGCTGCAACCCGCGGGCGGCAAGGCCATCGGCGTGCTCGCGCTGTTTCGCGACCAGGCGAGCCCCGAGTTCACGGCGCGCGACGCGCGCATCGGCGACATCCTGGCCCGCAAGGCCCACGGCGTCATCGAGAGCAACTACGACGCCATGAGCGGTCTCTACACGCGGCCCGCGTTCGAGACACGCGTGCGCGCGGTCGTGACATCCCGGAAAAAGCAGCCTTCCTGGACTGCGCTCTACATCGACACGGACCAGCTCCACGTCATCAACGACAACTTCGGCATGCACGTGGGCGACACGGTGATCGGCCAGCTGGGCGAGCTCATCCGTCGCCGACTGCCGCCCGGCGCCTTTGCGGCGCGCATTTCCGGCGATCGCTTCGCCGCGCTGCTGCCCTCCGGCCTGGAAGACGCGACGCTCTTCGCGGAGAGCCTGCGGGAAGGCGCCACTCAGCTCGGCGCCAGGCACGGCGAGCAGCGCATGCACGTTTCCATCAGCGTGGGCGTCGCGCCGCTCGACACGGAAGCCGGTGAGCTCATGCACTCGCTCGCCGCGGCGGAAACCGCGTGCAAGGCGGCGAAGGACCGGGGCCGCAATCGCGTGGAGTCGTACCAGGTCGAAGACCAGAGCCTGGTCCGGCGCTTCACGGACATCAACATCGCCACGCGCCTGCGTGTGGCCGTCGCGGAAGACCGGCTGCGTCTCGACGCGCAGCTCATCTCGCCGCTGGTCACCGGCCAGGACGTGCGCCCGCACTACGAGCTGCTGCTGCGGATGATCGACGAGGACGGCGAGACGCTCGGGCCCGACCGATTCATTTCCGCCGCCAACCGCTACCAGCTCATGCCGACGATCGATCGCTGGGTGATCGACAAGGCCATCGCGTTGCTGACGCCCCACGCGCAGCTGCTTCGCAGCCGGCCCGTCGGCTTCGCGATCAATTTTTCCGGCCAGTCGCTGAACGACGAAGGGTTCGGCGACTTCCTGCTCGAGCGCCTGCAATCGAGCGGGCTGGATCCGGCGCTCTTCTGTTTCGAGCTCACGGAAAACGCCACTGTGGCGAACATCGCACGGGCCGAGGTGCTGATGCGCCGCCTCCGCCGCCTCGGCTGCAGCGTCGCGCTGGACGATTTCGGCACGGGACTGTCGTCGCTGTCGTATCTGCGCCAGCTTCCGGTGACGACGCTCAAGATCGACGGCAGCTTCGTGCGCGACATTTTGAAGGACGCGCGGGCGGAATCCATGGTGCAGGCGATCGCTCAGCTTGCGCGCGGCATGTCGCTCAGCACGGTGGCTGAGTACGTGGAGACCGATGAGATCCAGCATCGCGTTGCCGCGCTGGGCGTCGACTACGCGCAGGGATTTGCCGTTGGCCGGCCCGTGCCGCTCGTGGAAGTGCTCGCGGAGCTGCCCCTGTTGGCCGCTGCCGCCCCGGTCGCTTGCGCGAACGACGACGAACCCACCCCCGAGCTGCGCACCGCGAACCTGCACTGAAGCCGGCGGCCTGCCCTCCGCCACCTGCATCCCCGGCCTGTGAGGCCCGATGCGAGGCCGCATGCGCCGCCTCGCCTACGTACGCGCCCTTCTGTCGGGACCTGTGTTCCAAAAGTCGGAAAACCCGGCCGAATTGGATTGACCGCTGCGGGAAGGCTGTAGTATCTCCGGTCGCACGGTTCGGGGGTCTACAAAACATGTCGATGCGATCACGCACGCTGATCGCTCTCTGCGCGGGAGCGGTCTTTGGGTTTTCTGGCGCCATCGCCGGTGATGTCCAGGCAGAGCGCCGTTCCGACGTTCCAGCCGCCGCACCGGCACTTCCCTGGGAAGAAGCGCGTCTCTTCGCCGAAGTCTACGAGCGCATCAAGCGTGAGTACGTCGACGACGTGGACGACAAGCAGCTCATGGAAAAGGCGATTCGCGGCATGGTCGCCGCGCTCGATCCGCATTCCGCTTTCCTCGATAGCGAGGAGTTCGAAGAGATCCGTCTCTCGACCATGGGCTCGTATCCCGGAGTGGGTATCGAGGTGGTCGCCGAAGATTCGGCGGTGAAGGTGCTGCGCCCCATCGAAGGCTCGCCCGCGGACCAGGCCGGCATGCGCGCGGGCGACCTCATCGTCAAGATCGACGACAACGACGTCGGCGCGGATCTCGCCGGCGCCATCACCCGCATGCGCGGCCCGGCGGGCAGCAGCGTGCATCTCACCGTTCGTCGGCCCACCAGCGGCGAGCTGCTCGAGTTCTCCTTGCGCCGCGCCAAAGTGGATGTTCGCAGCGTCATGGAGCAGAGCCTCGAACCAGGGTTCGGCTACGTGCGCATCACGAGTTTCAGCGAAACCACCGCCGAGGATGTGGCGAAGTCGATAGCCCAGCTGAAGCAGGAGAATCCGCAAGGCCTGCGTGGCCTCGTGCTCGACCTCCGCAACAATCCCGGCGGGGTGCTCGAAGCGGGCGTCGCCGTCGCGGACGCGTTCCTGGACAAAGGCATCATCGTCTCGGCCGACGGCCGCACATCCGACGCACGCTTCCGCATGGAAGCCACGCCGGGCGATCTCATCGACGGCGCGCATCTCGTGGTGCTCGTGAACGGCGGCTCGGCTTCCGCGGCGGAGATCGTCGCCGGCGCGCTGCGCGACCACCATCGCGCGGAGCTCATCGGCCACAAGACCTACGGCAAGGGCTCCGTGCAGACGGTCATGCCCCTCGCGCAGGGCGGCGCGGTGAAGCTCACCACGTCGCGGTACTACACGCCTTCGGGCGAATCGATCCACGGCAAGGGGATCACGCCCGAGATCGTGGCGCAGGGCCCGGAGGAAGCGCCGGCCGATCTGCGCACCGCGGGACAGGATGCCCAGCCGCTGGTCGTACGCGACCGTGAGGTGCGCCTGGCACTCGATACCCTGAAGGGTGTCGGCCCCGCGCCGGCCGGCGTGACCGCCAAGGTGGACGCCACCTCACCGCGTTAGCGTAAGCTTTCAACCTCGGGTGCCCTGGGGCGCCGCCCACACACGAGGTCGTCCTTGGAATTCCTGGCCTGGATCCCCGAGCTCTTCCGTCTCTTCGTCGACGTCATCCTGCATCTCGACAGGCACCTGACCGAGCTGCTCGCCCACTTCGGCATCTGGATCTACGCCATCCTGTTCCTCATCATCTTCGCGGAGACGGGGTTCGTCGTGACCCCGTTCCTCCCCGGGGATTCCCTGCTCTTCGCGGTCGGCGCACTCGCGGCGGTGGACACGAGCGGCACGCTCAATGCGGGCGTCGTCTCCGTGGTGCTCATCATCGCGGCGATTCTCGGTAACACGCTCAACTATTCCATCGGCCGCGCCATCGGCCCGCGCGCGTTCAGCGGGCGCTACCGCTTCCTGAAGGTGGAGTATCTGCGCCAGACGGAGAGCTTCTTCGACAAGTACGGCGGCATGACCATCGTCATCTCGCGGTACATGCCCATCGTGCGCACGTTCGCGCCGTTCGTCGCGGGCATCGGGCGCATGCCCTATGCCCGGTTCCAGGCCTTCAACTTCGTGGGGGGCATCTCGTGGGTGCTGGTCTTCATCTGGGGCGGGTTCCTCTTCGGCAACATTCCGCTCGTGAAGGACAACTTCGGCATCGTCACGATCCTCATCGTCATCGTGTCCGTGCTGCCGGCCGTGATCGCGTTCGTGCGCCGTAGGAAAGAAGCGCTGAGCTAGGCAGAACCGGCGGCGGCGCACCGGCCGCCCGGTCACCGCCGCAGGAAAGGCCCGGCGTAGGTGTCGGAAAGCTGATGGTGGCCGGCCACGGTGACGCGGTTGCGGCCTTCGTGCTTGCTGCTGTAGAGCGCGGCATCCGCTTCCCGCAGGAGCGCCGCGGCCGCGATTTCCGGGCTCTGGACGAGGGACGAGAGCGCGGCCACGCCGAAGCTCGCCGTCACGTCGAGATCACCGGTCGAGAGCGGCATCGGGGCGCTGCAGCACAGCGTGCGGATCCTCTCGGCGATCGCCGAAGCGCCGGTCGCATCCGTCTCGGGCAGGACGATCACGAACTCCTCGCCGCCGTAGCGCGCGATCCAGTCCGTGGGCCGCATGACCGCCTTCGCCAGATCCGCGAACAGCCTCAGCACCTCGTCGCCGCTCTGGTGGCCGCGCTCGTCATTGATGCGCTTGAAGCGGTCGAGGTCCGCCATGATGGCGGCGAGCGGGCGGCTGTATCGATGCGCGCGCTCCACTTCCTTCAGCAGCTGGTCGTTCAGATAGCGGCGGTTGAAGGTGCCGGCCAGGGAGTCCGTGACGGAGAGGCGCTGGATCTTCTCGTTCGCCTCGCGCAGGGACTGCTCCAGCTGCACGATGCGGCTGCCCGCCGTCAGGCGCGCGAGCAGCTCTGCCGGATTCGCCGGCTTCCTCACGTAGTCATCCGCGCCCGCGCCGAGGCCGACGACCACGTCGTCCGTCGTGAGGTGACCGGTGAGCAGCAGGATGTAAACGTACGTGGAGAGCTTCGCCTCACGCACTCGCTTGCATAGCGTGGGGCCATCCATGCCGGGCATGTCCCAGTCCGTGAGCAGGATCTGGTAGTACCCCTCGAGAATCTTCCCGAGCGCCTCGTCGCCATTCTCCGCGGTGTCGACCACATAGCCGGCGCGCGTGAGCTGCCGCTCCAGCATCATGCGCTGAGTCGGCTCGTCCTCGACGAGCAGGAGCCGGAACTTGTGCTCGCTGCCGCTCATGCCGCAACGGCCGAGGTGACGTAGCCCGCTGCGTCATCGAACGCGCGGCGCAGTGTGGCGACGGCGTGCTCGAGCTCGGGAATCGACTTCTCTTTCGCGTCCTTCTCCAGACTCGCGGCGAGCTTCGCGAGCTCATGCGCGCAGATGCTCGCACTGCCGCCCTTGAGCTTGTGCGCCATGGAGCTGAGCACGGCGCGGTCCCCCGCTGATAGCGCGCGGGTGAGCTCTTCCACGATGCGCGCACTGCTCGTGACGAACGTCTCGCACAGCTCGGTCATGAACTCGCGATCGTCGCCGACGATGGAACGAAGCTGCTCGAGGTCAACCGGCCTGGATGCGCGCGCAGGCGCGTCCGGCTGCGCGGGCGGACTGGCGGCCGGCGCACCCGGCGCGGCGGTGCTCCGGAACCCGTAGCGATCCAGGATCTCGCACAGCCTCGGCAACTCGAGCGGCTTGGCGAGCAGGGAATCCATTCCGGCGGCCGTGCAACGCTCCACTTCATCTGTCATGGCGCTGGCCGTGAGCGCGATGATGGGAACGCGGCGACCCGTTTCGCGGCTGCGGATCTCGCGCGCGGCCGCGAGCCCATCCATGACGGGCATCTGCACGTCCATCAGCACGAGCCCGAACTCGCCGCGGCCGTACTCTTCCACTCCGCGCTTGCCATTCTCGGCTACGACCACTTCGCAGCCGAGGCGCTGCAGGAAGCGCTTGGCGACCTGCTGGTTCACCACGTTGTCTTCCACGACGAGAACGCGGCCCCGGTATTGCCCTTGCCCCTGGTCCGCGGCGAGCGAGCTTCGCGTGACGAGCTGCTGGTGACGGCCGGTGGAGGCTTCCACCTCGCGCTCCAGAACGCGCTCGATGCAGGCGCGCAGCTCGCTGCCTCGGACCGGCTTCGTCATGTACGCAGAGAAGCCCGCACGCGCCAGCGTGTTGACGTTCCCGTGGCGATCCATCGACGTGAGGAGGATCAGCGGCGTGGATGAAAACTCCGGTGCGGCCTTCACCTGCGCCGCGAAGCTCACGCCGTCACAATCGGGCATCTGGTCGTCGGCGATGACGATGTCGAAGGGATTGCCCTGCGCCTGCGCGTCCTTCAGGGACTTCAGCGTTTCGGCGCCCGTGGACGCGGCCACCACATCGAAGCCCACGGGCTGAAGCTGGCCGCAGAGCACGCGCCGGTTGGTGGGGTTGTCATCCATCACCAGCACACGCTTGCCGCGCGTGCTGACACGCGACGTGGAGGCGATGTCCGCCGCGTCGTAGATGGCATCGAAGGGCAGCGAGAACGTGAACGCGGAGCCGCCGCCGGGGCGGGAGGACACATCGATGCGGCCCCCCATGAGCGTGATGAGCCGGCGCACGATCGCAAGGCCGAGCCCCATGCCACCGTAGTTCCGCGTGCTCGAGTCGTCCGCCTGCACGAAGGGCTCGAAGAGCTTCGAAACCGTCTCGGGCGGCATGCCGATGCCGGTGTCCCGCACTTCGAAACTGAGGAGGGCGCGGCCGTTCTGCAGGGCGAGGGGAAACACTTCGACGACGATCTCGCCGCGGTGCGTGAACTTCACCGCGTTCGTGATCAGATTGGTCAGCACCTGACGCAGACGCTGCGGGTCGCCGAGCACGCGGTCGGGAACGCCCGGGTCCACGTTCACGATCAGCTCGAGATCCTTCGCGGCGGCGTGCACGGCCATCGCCATGCCGATGTCCTCCACGCAATCGCGCACGTGCATCTCCACGCGCTCGACTTCGAGCTTGCCGGCTTCGATCTTCGAGAAATCCAGGATGTCGTTGATGATGCCGAGGAGCGAGGTGGCGCTCGTGCGGATGGTCTCCGCGAACTCCCGTTGTGCGGCCTGCAGAGGCGTGTCGAGGAGCAGCTCCGTCATGCCGATGACGCCATTCATCGGCGTGCGGATCTCGTGGCTCATGTTCGCGAGGAAATTGCCCTTGGCGCGGATGGCGGCGGCCTCCGCGTCCTTCGCGGCGATGCGTGCTTCCTCGGCCTCGCGCTGCTGCGTCACGTCCTGAACGGCGCCGGAAAGCCGCGTGACCACGCCATTCTTCATCTCCGCCGTACCCATGACGCGGACCCACAGATGCCGCCCGGTCTTCGTGACGAACGGAACCGTGAGGTCGTAGGGCGTGCCGTGCTCGAGCGTCTGGCGGATGGCCTTCTCCACGAGCGGCCGGGCCTGCGGCGGGTAGAAGCTCATCGTGTCGGGAAAGGTGGGGCGCGTCGACGGATCCACTTCGTGGATGCGATAGGCCTCGTCGGACCAGATGGGCATCATGGTGGCGAGGTCGAGCTCCCACCCGCCGATGCGGGCCATGGCAGCCACCGTGTCCAGCAGCTGGCGGCCCCTGCGCACCTGGGCTTCGGCGGCCTCGCTGCGCAGAAGCGCTGCCTTGAGCGCTGCTTCGGAGCGCTCGCGCTCGCGGGCTTCCTGCTCCGCCAGACGATGCAGGCGCTCGGCGCGCTTGGCCCGCAGCACGACGAGGATACTGAGAACGATGAGAACGACGGCGCCCGCGCCCGAGTAGATCAGTGCGGAATTCAAGCGGGAGTCCTGACAGAGAAGCGTTCGCGCGTCACGTTGTGCCGCCTCGAAAACAATGCACGCCGCGTTGGGCCGAGTCTGAAACGTAAGGATAAACGAGCGTGCACCGGCCGTTCACGGTATCGGCGCGACCGGTTTCACACGTTCGAGAAGCGGAACCGCTTCACGGTCCCCGATGGCACAATGCGCGCCCATGGGAGACAGGGTTCGCGGATACGCGCACAGGGTAGACATCGCGGGTCACGTGCCGGCGGTGTGGCGCGCCTTCACGGAAGTGGAGCATCTTGCCCGCTGGTGCTCGCCGGATGCGCAGATCCGGGCCCGCCCGGGAGGGCTCTTCCGGGCAAGTGTGGATCGCGTCACGGAGCTCGAAGCTCACATCGACGTGTTCGAGCCGGGACGTCGCCTGCGGCTCATCTACCTGCCCTCACCGGCCCTGCCGGCATCCGACACCGCCGTCGTCGCGGACTTCATCCTCGAGCCGGCGCCGAAGGGCACGATCCTGCGGGTGCTCGGCTCCGGCATTCCGGACGGCACGGCGTGGGACCTGCCATACAAGCGTATGAGGCTCGGCTGGGAGCGTGCGATCGCGCGGCTCAAGGTCTACGTGGAAAAGCAGATGGGCGAAGCGACGGGCAGCCCCGCGGGCCGGGGCACTTTCGGAGGCGGCACGACATGATCGGGTTCATCTTCCGGGCGGTGATTGCTGCGCTCGGTCTGTGGGTGGCGACACGCTGGGTTTCGGGAATCCTCATCGAGGACGCCGGAACGCTCGTGCTCGCCGGCCTGCTGCTCGGCGTGATCAACGCCGTGGTGCGGCCCGTGGCCGTCGTGCTCACTTTCCCGTTCACCATTCTCACGCTCGGCCTGTTCCTGCTGGTGGTGAACGCGGGCATGCTCGGCCTCGTCGCACTGCTGCTGCCCGGCTTCCACATCAGCGGATTCTGGGCCGCCCTGTGGGCGGCCCTCATCGTGAGCGTCACGGGCTGGATCGGCTCCCTGCTGATCGGCTCCCGCGCAAGGGTTGAGGTCTACGGCCGCAGGGGTTGAGGCGGCTGCACCGGTTGCGCGCCGCCGCTCGAAGTGCCGGTGCGGTACATCAACGCGGCGAGCGCCGAGACCAGCGCAAGGCCGACCCAGCCACCGAACTGGAAGCCCTCGGGCACGGCCAGCGCATCCGCGCTGCTCGTCGCCACGATCACGCCGGCGATGGCGACGCCCACGAGCGCTTCACCCGTGATGAGGCCGGCCGCGAACAGCATGCCGCGGCGTCCGAGTCGCTCCATCTCCTCAGCGCTCGGCTTCACGCCATTCAATCCCGCGGTGAGCCGGCGGTTCGCAAACCACGCGAGCAGGCCGCCGACGAAGATGGGCACCTCGAGCTCCAGCGGCAGGTACATGCCGACCGCCGCGGCGAGCACGGGTGCGCGGATGCCGGTGTTGCCGGCTTTCAGTATCTGGTCCACCACGATGATCGCCGCGCCCACGAGCGCGCCGATGATCACCATGTTCCACGGCAGATGCCCACCGAACATGCCGCGCGACACCGACTCCATCAGCGTGGCCTGCGCGGCCTGCAGCGACTGCGGATGCGCCGCAGTGGCGGGCCCCATGCCGTAGGCCTTCAACAGCAGATTCAGCGTGGGCCCGAGGATGAGCGCGCTCGCAATGGCGCCCACGCCCAGCATCACCTGCTGGCGCCACGGCGATGCACCGATCATGTGGCCGGCCTTCAGGTCCTGGAGATTGTCGCCGGCGATGGACGCCGCACAACACACCACGGCGCCGATCATGATGGTGGCGACCGGGCCCGCCGACGCGTTCCGGCCCATCAGCAACGTCAGCACGAGTGCCGAGAAGAGGATGGTGCAGATGGTGATGCCCGAGACCGGGCTGTTGGATGACCCGACGAGGCCCGCGAGGTACGCGGACACGGAGCAGAACACGAAGCCCGCCAGGATCATGATGACCGTCATCGTGGCTGCGATGCCGAGCGAGCCCACGATGGCGAAGTAGAGAACCGCCAGCGGCAGCGTGAAGATCGCGACGCCGCCCAACACATACTTCATGGGCAGATCACGCTCGGTCTCGGCGATGGCCACGCCGACGTTGGCGCGCGTGGCGGCAAGCCCGCTGCGAATGCCCGACAGAATCGAATGGCGGATCGAATACAGCGTCCACAAGCCGCCGATGAGCATGGCACCGACGCCGAGGTAACGAATCTGCGCGCTGCGAATGATGTTCGCGGCGTCGGCAGCCGAGGCACCGGCCACTTCCGCGGCCAGCTCCGGATTTCCATCCAGGAAGTACGCGGCGTAGATCGGTATGGCGAAGTTCCACGCGATGATGCCGCCAGCCAGCATCACGGCGCCGACGTTCGCGCCGACGATGTATCCGACGCCAAGCAGTGCCGGCGACAGATTCGTGCCCACGTAGGCGATACCCTTGCCGACGAATGTGGCGTACTGCGCGGTGTCCGGAATGATGCGCATGCCGCTTGCCGCCATGAGCTTCACGACGCCACCGGCCGCTGCCGCGCCGCCCAGCACCTTCACGCCCTGCGCAGGGTTGTCGCCCGTGCGAAGCACTTCCGCGGCGGCCTGGCCTTCGGGAAAGCTCATCTTCTGCTCGATGATGAGTGAGCGTCGCAGTGGCACCGAGAACAGCACACCGAGGAGGCCGCCGAGCCCACCGATGGCAACCACCCACCAATAGTCGAACTCTTTCCACACGCCGAGGAAGATGAGTGCCGGCAGCGTGAAGATGACACCGGAAGCAATGGAGCAGCCCGCCGACGCGCCCGTCGACACGATGTTGTTCTCGAGAATGCCGCCGTTGCCGAGCACACGAAGAACCGCCATCGAAATGACCGCGGCCGGGATGGCCGAGGCGATGGTGAGCCCCGCGAACAGCCCGATGTAGGCGTTGCCGGCGGCAAGCGCCATGGCAAGGATGATGGCGAGGACGACCGCCCGCGGGCTCATCTGCGGCGGGGTCGGAGACGGCTGGGACATGAAGGCTCCGAAGGCGAAATTAAAATGGCGGCTACTGTACGCCGCGACCCGCGACTTTACGAACAGGTCGGACGGCGCAAGACCCCTGTGTGGGCTGCCCGCCACGAGCAGCGACCGGAACATTGGCTTCCCGGGTGCGAGGCCCGATCCCGGAGTGGTGTCGGCGCCCCGGTTACGATCCGGAGCCGCCGGCGCCGTTGGAAAACAGCTGTTCCAGCACGCTCGTGAGGGGCTTCAGAAAGAAGGAATCCGCCGGCATCAGATTCACGGCCACCCCATGCGCGGCCAGGGTGTCTGCCACCACGGGGCCGACGGCGGCGACCTGGGTGGCGGCGAGTGCGGCCTTCACCTCTTCGGCCGGCGCGAGAGAGAAGAGGCGCTCCACCTGCGGCGTGCTGGTGAAGGCGATGGCTTCCACGCCGCCGGCACGCAGGCGGGCCAGCAGCTCGAGCACCGCCTGATCGTCCGTGGCGTCTGCGTAAACATAAGGCGCGACGGTGAGCACGGCGGCCCCGGTGGACTGCAGGAAATCGACGAGCGGGCGGTTCGGGTCCGTGCCGTAGAGTTGCACGCCCACGCGGCGGCCCGTGAGCGAGTGCGCACGCAGGCTCGCAATGACACCTTCGGTGGTGGGCACTTCCGCAGCGATGTCGGGCTTCAAGCCCAGCTCACGCAGCGCCCTCGCGGGCTTCGGGCCGCGCGTGATCTTGCGCGCGGCGGTGAGCGCGGCGATGAACGGGGACTTCAGTGCGGGCTCGTGACGCTCGATGCAGGTGAGGAGCCGACGAAGGCCTTCGCCGGTGAGCAGAACCAGATCGTCGCACCCGCCGTTCGCGAAAGTGCGGCACCACTCGAGAACGGGCCCGGGGTCCGGCGCGTCCCGAATCGCGACGAGCGGGCAGCGAATGACCGTGGCGCCGCGGCGCTCCAGCATCGAAGCAAACACTTCGAGCTCGCGGGTCTCGGGAATGGCGATGGTGCGACCGGTCAGCATGCGCGCTGGCGTGTGGCTGCGACAGGGCCATGGTGTGCGTGCGCTGCGTTGCGTGCAAGATGCGCAAGACACACCGCCAACGCCACGCTGGCACAGTCGCCGCTCGAGGCCGGGTGAGCAACGGCGATCAAACGAGCGTAGCTGGGCGGGAACATCGTCGCTTTCGTGCCTCGAGTACGAGTGATCATGAATCCTTCTGAACGCGCCCTCTGGTTCATCGAATGCCACTTCGGCAGTGAGATCTCGCTGGACGACGTTGCAGCAGCGGCTGGCGTGTCGCGCTACCACGCATCGCGTGCATTCGAAGCTGCGACGGGCCGGCCGATCATGCGCTATGTGCGCGGACGGCGGCTCAGCGTGGCGGCGCACGCTTTGTGCGATGGCGCGCCGGATATTCTGGCGGTGGCGCTGGAAGCAGGATACGGCTCACACGAGGCCTTCACCCGCGCGTTCCGCGACCAGTTCGGCGTCACGCCTGAATCGGTGCGAACGCACGGCCGCATCGATCACCTTCGACTCGTGGAGCCCATCAAATTGAAACAGGACATCCTCGAAACCCTGGAGCCCCCTCGCATCGAGAACGGCAAACCATTGCTCATTGCGGGGCTGGGCGAACGCTACACCTGCGACACCTGCGCAGGCATCCCGGCGCAGTGGCAGCGCTTCCTGCCGCACTTCTGCCAGGTGCAGGGGCAGGTGGGGAAGGTCGCGTACGGTCTCACGTACAACTTCGACGACGCCGGAAACTTCGACTACGTGGCTGGTGTGGAAGTGTCCGACTTCAGCGGCCTGCCGCCGGACTGGACGCGCGTGCGCGTGCCAGCACAACGTTACGCGGTGTTCATGCATCGCGGACACATCTCGACGATCCGCAGCACCTGGAACACCGTGTGGAACCGGTGGTTTCCACAGTCCCAGTACGAATCTGCGGACGCGCCGAACTTCGAGCGTTATGACGAGAGCTTCGATTCGACGACCGGCCAGGGCGGCGTGGAGCTGTGGATTCCCATCAAGGCGTGAGCCGCCGTGCGCTTGGGTGGCCCGTGCCCCGCGACTTTGCACACCGCGGAGCACGGGCCGTTCCCCACTCAGCCGGACGCTTCTCCTTTCACCAACTGTCGATGTAGCCAGTGTAGAGCCGGGCTGCGCGCCACTCCCGATGCATTCCTGGTGGAAACGCGCAGAAACTCACGGCCACGAGGAGCCACTCTTCGTTGGGCGTAACATGGGTCCCCCGGCGCGGGCATCCTCGATCGTCCGCGCGTGCGTCGAGGGCGATATATGACGACGATTGCGTTCATCGGGCTCGGGAAGATGGGCAGTGGCATGGCCGCGCGGCTCCTGGCGGCCGGGCACGCAGTCAGCGTTTACAACCGCACGGCGACGAAAGCCGAGCCGCTCGTTCGCCAGGGCGCGCGCTTCGCCGCCACGCCGCGGGAAGCCTGCCTCGGCGCCGAGGCCGTCATCGCGATGACCGCGGACGATCAATCCTCACGCGCTGTGTGGCTGGATGCGAACGGTGTTCTCGCGGCAGACCTCGCGCCGAACAGTCTCGCCATCGAGTGCTCGACGCTTTCCCATTCGTGGGTGCTCGAGCTCGCAGAGAAGGCTGCTGCGAGGGGCCTGCGCTATCTGGACGCGCCCGTGACGGGCTTGCCGGATGCGGCGGCCGCAGGTGAGCTGACGCTGCTCGTGGGCGCGAACACGACGGACCTCGAAGCCGCCCGCCCGCTGCTCGCCGCGATCTCCAACAGGATCTTTCAGTTCGGCGCCGTCGGAACGGGCACCGCCTACAAGCTGATCATCAACATGCTCGGCGCCGTGCAGATAGCCTCTGCGGCGGAGAGCATGGCGATCGCGCAGCGCGCCGGGCTGGATCTGCATACCGTGGCGGATGCCATTGCCGTGGGGCAGGCCGCGAGCCCGCAGGTGGTGCGAAACACCCGCCGAATGGCGGATGGCGATCACGACGGCAACATCTCCTTCACACCCACTCTTCGTCTCAAGGACGTCGAGTACGCCCTGCGCCTCGCGCAAGAAGTCGGCCACAACAGCCCGTTCGGCGCACTCGCTGCCAGTGCGTTCCGCCAGCTCATCGACGCGGGTCACGGCGATGCAAGCGAAAGCAAGATCATCAGCGTGATGGGTGCGCCGGCTACGGGCTGAAGGCATCGTCAGCCGCTTCATCCCATCGCCAGACGCGCCCGCCGGGCCGGATCTCCACGCCTCCCACCCATCTCGTCGGCGGTCGCAGCGACAGCCAGTCTCGCTCACCACGAAGCACTGCGCGCCCGGTGTCGGTGATCGTCAGCTGATCGTGAAAGCGCCGTGCGCCGTCCATCGCTACGCGAGTGAAGAGCTTCTCGTCCGCCTGCTCCATGCGAAGGATGACATCCAGCACCATGAGATCCGGAAAGCCCGGCAGCGGGTCCTTTTCCTGGAACCGACGGAACGCATGGTTGAGCGTGGCGCCGTCGTTCTCCGCGATCGCTTCCAGCAGCAGACGCTCGGTGAGATTGAGCCCGGTCGCCAGGGATGGCAGTTCCTGCAGCTCACGGCGCAGTGCGGGCGCCAGGTCTGGGAGCGCGGGCGTGCCAGCCCTCACGATGGCCGCAAGCGCTCGCGGATCGTCCGTGGTGAAAGCGGCCCACGCCTGCGCGCCCAGACGCAGCTGATCGGGACTGACCGGCCGCCGTTGCGACCAGAGCATGCGGATCGCCTCGGCCGGCAACTGACCGAGGCCGATGAAACGCATCCGACCTGGAAAGTGATTGACGCTGACGAGCTCGAACACGCGCGGCGCCCGCGTGTTCGCATAGTGCGCGAAGCACTGGATGAGCATGAGCTGATCCCACGTGTCGTGCTCGGCCCAGAGGACGACGCGCTCGTAGTCGTCCGCCGACGTTGCGAGCTGGCGCTCCTGTTCCGTGAGCCCGCGCAGGATGTCGTCGAACGAAACGCCCATGTGCGGGCCGGCGGACTCCGCGATGTACGTCGCGCGCCGCTCCACCATGTCTGGCGCGTTCGTCACGGGGCCGGCGCAATATGGGTTGGAGTGCTCGATGAAATCCCCGACGAATCCAGCTTCGACCAGCGCGGAGCGGATATCCGAGCCGCATCGCAGGTGTGCCGTACGCAAGTCGGCATCGAGCGCGGGCTGCTTCGTTCGAATGGCCTGGCGTTCGCGATCCATCACAGCGATGTGCGCCTTGAGCTTCGGCCAGCTCGGGAAGCCCAGCTCCCGCGCGATGACGAGCTGAGCGTCAGCGAGCTTCAGGTCGTGCGGCGCGAGAGCGTCGCGGCCGTTCGGCCGCACCTGCGCCATGCGCGCGAGCGCGGCAGTGTCCTGCGCCTTCGCGGCCTCGAGCAGATCCTTCGCGCGATTCTTCTGCTGTTCGAGGTTGAGGCGGAACGCGTCGTGAACAGACGCCTTGCGGTCGGTCATGGCCATCCCCTTTCAGGAGTCTGCGTCCGCAAACAGACCGAAAAGGGAGGTTGGCAACGCCGATCCCGAAGTCGTGTCGTGGGCGCAGCCCTTTCCGCGGACGCAGATGCTCCGACCGAGCGACTGGGAGTCTACCCCAGGTGAAGTCAGGTTCGCGGAAAGGCCGCTTGATTCATGTGCTCGCGGCGGTACCGATCAATCCAATGTGAATAGTTCGTGACAGATGAGATAGCCGGCGCCCTTCGTGTAGTGAACCAACAGCACGAGCGCTGGCGTGAGCGGCACGGTTCACCGGAAGGCGCCGTTTGGCAACCGAAAAACCAGGGAGGCACTCCGCCAGGGAGTGGCTGAAATGTCACGACGCGTTCTGCGAACTCTTCTCGCATGTCTCGGGGTTCTTTCTGCTTCCAGTAGTCTTGCCGCGACCGGGCGAACGCCCGGCTCGTTCGATGTTTCTTCCTCCGGAAGCGCGGAGTACTCGATCGCTGTCTTCGCCCCGCCCGGCTCCGGTGGCATGGCACCGCAGATTTCTCTCACGTACTCCAGTCGCGCCAAGGATGGTCTCGCAGGTGCAGGGTTCGCGATCGGTGGACTCTCCCAGATCAGCCGATGCAACAGAACCCTTGACCAGGATGGTTCGTACGGCGCGCCGGCATTGACCGCGGCCGACCTGTTCTGCCTCGACGGCAACAAGCTGCGTAGTGTCTCGGGCACCTATGGGAGCGCGGGCTCGGTCTACCGTACCGAGATCGATACCTTCGCGCGGATAACGGCCTATGGAACGGCCGGCAACGGGCCAGCCTACTTCGTCGTCGAGCAGAAAGATGGCTTGATCTACGAGTACGGCAACAGTGCCGACTCTCGCATCGAATCATTGGCTGTGGGTGGCGGCCAGGTCGCCACCGCAAGAGCCTGGGCTGTGAACCGGATTCGAGACCGCTCCGGCAACGCAATCGAATTCACCTACGAGGAGGACACGACCTACGGTGCCTTCCGGCCGAAGGAAGTCTTCTGGACGAGCAATGCGACACAAGGATTGTCCGCTGCGTACAAGATTGCGTTCATCTACGAGGTGACGCCGCGGCCGGACACGCTCTATGGCTACCGCTACGGCGACCGGTTGGTCATCAACGGGCAGATCACCGAGACCAAGCGCCTCGACCGTATCGATGTGATCTACAACACCTCGACAGTGGTACGCCGGTATGACTTGGCCTACGAGCCGGACGGCGGCGCCGGGGGGCGTTCGCGCCTGCAGTCGATCCAGGAATGTGGACTCGGAGGCAGCGACTGTCTCTCCCCCACGTCCTTCACATGGATCAACGGGACGCTCAGCTGGGGCGCGGAGGTGAGCACGGGACAGGCGGTGCCCACCCAACCGCTGGTCATGGATATCAACAATGATGGCCGGGACGACCTGGTCTATTCATCCCATCCGACGTCCGGATCGGGCGTCTGGGTCTACATGCTGGCGAACAGTAGTGGCAGCTTCGACCCCGCCACGGCCACGGGCTATTCCAACGCGAACTACGCCGAGGCTCACCCCATTGAATGGGACGGCGATGGGCGCTGGGATGTTCTCGTTCCCTATAGTGGAGGCACCTGGTGGGTGATGCGGGCGAACGGCGCCGGGTTCGATGCGCCGGTCAATACCTTCGTTCCCTACACCACGGGCAACAGTAGTCAATGGTGGGTGGCGGACATCGACGGCGATGGGCGGGGCGATCTGGTTCACGCCACGGGCGCCGGCAACATCCATGCGCGCCTGCGGGAGACGAGCGGGTTCAGCCCTTCCGAGACCCTGATCACGACGATCACGGTCGGAACATTTGGCACGGGCGTGAGGGACAACGCCTTTGGGGGTGAGAGCACCCGAATGCGTTCGGCGACAAAGCAGCCCGACTTCGACGGCGATGGCCGTGAGGACTTTGTCATCCGCGTCCTAGGCATCGATGAGCCAGATCCGCCGAATCCGACGACTGGTGCTGTGTACCTCTGCATCGTCATGCCTCGAGGTCTCCAACCGGCGTCCGCATCGTGCTTCCCGACGGCGTACGGGAGCATCACCACGCCCGGACCTCAGGATTGGATGATGGGTGATTCCAATGGGGATGGTCTGACGGATCTCTTCTGGATCTACCAGGGAACAGCGTATGTCTTGATCAGTCGTGGCACACATCTGGCGTCGGGCTCCTCCGTGAACGTGTCGGCCTATGCGCCCGGCAGTGCCGTGGTGGCCGATTGGGATGGCGATGGACGCGACGATCTTCTGGCAGCCAATACATCAACCGGTGCGCTCTGGACCAGCCGTTCAACGGGCGTGTCGCTCGCCCCCTTCGTCAGCGCGGAGGTGTCCTCGGGAACCGGCAACTTCAGATCGGTCGGAGACATGAACGGTGACGGGCTGCCCGACGTCATGCGATCGAGTCCGTCGGGCAACACGTGGCTCTACAGCACACATCTTGGTGTGCCCGCGGACATGCTGGATCGCGTCACCGATGGGTTCGGCAACTACGTGGACTTCGACTACGTCTCGATTGCGCAGGCGAACTACACCAGGCGCACGGACGGTGTGTACCCGACACCGGACTATCAAGGTCCTGTTTACGTCGTCAGTCAGTACACCGCCAGCGATGGAGTGGGCGGAACCTACGCCGCGTCCTACTGGTACGAAGGCGCCCGGATCAATCTGCGGGGCCGAGGGTTTCAGGAATTCTATTCGTGCCGAAAAATCGACAGTCGCAGCGAAATATGGACCCACGAGTACTTCCACCAGACATTCCCGTACACCGGGCTGGTCTTTCAGCGTGATCTGACCCAGTCAAGCGGCTCGACGCTGGTCGCCCGCACGCAGAACACGTGGGTGCACGCGCAGTACGGGTCGGGATTCGAGCTTCGTTACCTGCCCTACTTGAGCAGCTCCACCTCGAGGCGCAACGAGTTTGGTGGGATACACGATGTTGCCCAGCTCGCGACAGCAGTGACGTGGAACACGCTCGATCCCTCGACGGGCACGATCATCCGCACGAGTACGGAGACCAGCGAGTCCTCCTACGGCTACGGTATCAACCCCGGGCAGAGCTACACGCAGACGGTCTATCACCCAACGCTGTTCACCGACACGACCAACTGGTGCATTGGACGCCCGATGGTCACGCAGACCACGGGCGCACATACGGTGTACGGCGGCGCCACCGTTACTCGCCAGGTCGACACGACGTGGGACGGTCAACACTGCCGGCCCACTCAGACGGTTTCGGAGTCCGGCGACCTTCAATGGCAGGTCACGACGGCGCTCGACTACGACGGGTTCGGCAACCTGGACTCCGAGGCGGTGACCGGCATCGGCATGCCAACGCGCACGAGTACAGCCTACTGGGGTTCAACAGGGCAGTTCCCCGTGACGGTGACGAATGCGCTTTCTGAGACCACGACGAATGGTTGGGACCCTGCTCGGGGCGTCCAGACCAGCCAGACCGACCCGAACAATCTCGCCGTCTCGTGGCAGTACGACAACTTCGGACGCCGGACTCGCGAGAATCGCCCGGACGGCACGGCCACGACATGGAGCTACAACGATTGCAGCAGCTTCGGGTGCGTGAATGCCAACAACAGGATGGTGGTCATCGCGACGGAGTTGAACACATCCGGCGGGACCGTCAGTGATCGATGGACTTACATCGATCGGCTCGAGCGACCGATCGTGTCCCGGGCGCTGACCCTGTCGGGCGCCTACAACCGCATCGAAACGCAATACGATTCATCGGGCCGCGTATACCGTCAGAGCTCGCCGTGCTGGTGGGATGCCTGCACGAGCTACTGGACGAACTTCGGGTACGACTCGCTGAATCGGCTCACCGTAGTCTCTCGACCGGTTTCGGATTCCGACCCGACGCTGCAGTTCACGTATGTCTTCTACGAAGGCCTCGCCACGCGCATCGTCGATCCTTCGAGCAAGGTGACGACGCAGATTCGCGATGTCATGGATCGGATCGTGCAATCCCAGGATCACGATGGCTACTACCAGGGCTTCGACTACGACGCGTTCGGTAATGTGGTGCGGGTGACGGACAGTGCGGGCAACACGCTGAGCTCGGCGACGTACAACGTCCTGGGCATGAAGATGACTTCATGGGACATGGACGCCGGCAACATGACCTATACGCCAAATGCGCTCGGTGAGGTCATCACGCAGACGAACGCCCTCGGACAGTCCACCACATTCATGTATGACGCCCTCGGGCGCATGACTGCGCGAGAGGCCCTCGCTGACCAACTGACGGAAATCTGGTACTGGGGTGAATCGGCCCAGTTCAGGAACATCGGCCGTCTCTCCGGTGTTTCGAGCAGCTATGGCTTCTCGGAGGGCTACGTCTACGACTCCGCGGGCCGCCTACAGACGACGACCGTCAATCACTATGGGACCGGCCTCCACCAGATCGATTACGCGTACAACAACTCCGGGGAGCTGGACACACTGACGTACCCCACGAGCACTTCGGGGTATCGCCTGAAGATTCAGTACGACTACCAGAACGGGCGGCTGCTGCGAGCGAAGGATTTCAATGTCCCTTCAACCGTGTTCTGGCAGGCGAATGCAACCGACCCGGGGGGCGCGGTCATCGACGAAAGCCTCGGCAACGGCTTGCGAACCTATCGAGGCTACGATCTCGTCACGGGCGCGCTGGACTTCATCCAGACCGGGCCCGGCGGCAACGCCGCGGTTCAGAACCTCAGCTACCAGTGGGACAGGGTGGGCAATCTCACGCAGCGCCAGGACGCGAATCGCAGTCTGACCGAGAGCTTCTACTACGACAATCTCTATCGCCTCGACTATTCCACGCGCAACGGAGTGATCAATCTCGATCTTGCGTACGACGCACTCGGCAACATCACGTATCGCTCGGACGTCGGTGATTATTCCTATCACCCGACGCGGAAGCACGCCGTCGCGAGCACGTCGAATGGCTGGACGTTCACATACGACGCTGCTGGGCGGATGAGGGGCGGCCGCGGCTCCACCATTGACTACTTCGCGAGCGGGCAGGTGGCCTGGGCAGGAGGAGCCAGTGCCGGCGCCGGATATGATTTCCTCTACGCGCCGGATGGCACGTTGCATGACGTCAGCGTTGCGTACTACGGCGGAACGGGAGGATACGAGACAACGTCCTCCATTGGCGGGATTCTCGAGCGCGTCGAAACAGGCGCTTTTCCGTCGCCGCCCAACGTTGAGTACCGACATCAGATTCGTGCGGGCGGGCGCACGGTAGCGATCTACACGCGGCGCTCGAACGGCACGGCAAGCACGTACTACCTCACGCGGGATCATCTGGGGAGCGCGGACGTCATCACCCACGACAACGGCGACCTTCTCGTGTCGGGAAGCTTCGGTGCCTTTGGCCAGCGTCGGGGTGCGAACTGGCAGGGCAGCCCGTCATCCGAGGAGCTGGCCCAGATGGCGGAGGCGACGCGCCGCGGTTTCACTGACCACGTCCAGATTGACCGCGGCTCGTTCGTGCACATGAACGGACGAATGCATGACCCGCTCATCGGGCGATTCGTGTCGCCCGATCCGTATGTGTCGGATCCGCTCAATACGCAGAGCTTCAATCGTTACAGCTACGTCAACAACAACCCGCTGTCGTTCACTGATCCAACCGGGTTTCAAAGCAGGCGGGAACAGATTGCGGAGCTCGACGACGCAGGCCTCGAGGCTCTCAGGGAGCAAATGCGGGATTCGGCTCAGAGAGCCTACAACTTTGCCTGGTTCATGAAGGAGACGAGCGGCGGAGGTAGCAACTTCGGCGGCGGGTTTGGCGGTATCTGCGTGAGCTTTGCATGCTTGGGCGGCACCCTGTTGGATGGTTTTAGCGGCGTCGGCGGCCGGGTGGATTTGACGGGGAGCCGTGGTTCGAGCTGGACGTATGTCTCGGGCAAAGGCAGCCAGGGCGTCGGTCCGGATGGCGTGGAAGAGGTGACGATCAGGCGCGGCCACTGGCTCCCATCGTGGCTAGCTCAGCAGAGCACCGTGCAATTCTGCGGCTACGCGTGCGCCAAGGCTGGTGGCCTCGGAGGTACAGGGATCTTTGCAATCTCCGAGAATACTGCTACTAACGCTGAAAGGGTTCTCAACGCAATTACCCTGCTGGCGATGCCAGTAGGTGCGCCAGAATCCTTGGCCGGAAGGGGAGCAATAGCCGCAAGGGGGGCAGTAGCCACGGCGGAGGGAACGGCGAACGCTGCGAAAGGCGCGTTGCTACGGATGCAGCTAGCTGCTGAGGAGATTGCGGGGGCGAGAATGCCCGGGCAGCTTGCCGGGTACACAAAGCACGGAATCAATCAGGCGATATCGCGAGATGGTGTCGGTGTCTCGACGCGCGCGATTCTTGACGCATTTCAGAATCCGACGAAGATATTTGGGCAAGCCGGAGGGCGCTTTGGGTTCGTCGGCAGGGATGCTGTCGTAGTGGTGAACTCGGAAGGCCAAGTCGTCACTACATGGGCGACAGGATCCGCAGGCGTGCGCATCGTCCCATAGGAATCAGACATGGGTGCTCTAAGACGCGAAGAGCGTGACTTACTTCTCGACGTTATCCGAGCGAGGCGGAGCGGTCGTGAAGACTTGCTTCAAGCTGTGATGAAAGATGCGATCTCCGCGAGTCAACGAACGGAGCTGTGCGAGATGCTCAGCGAAGAGTTCGCAGAGCGAGGACTCGACGCCAATTCTGAGCCGAATGCGTATGGTCTGCGGGTTGAGAGCTTGCTCGACTCGGTCAACCGACCGAATCTCTTTCCCTCGAAGTAGTGCGCAAGCCATGCATTATCTTTCCGCCCGACACGCCGCGTGTATCGTGGCCTTCCCCGCTCGGCTTGCGCCTCGCGAAGCGGCCCGCACGCGGCGCGCCGGGCTGCGCTGTGCCGGTCTCGTGCGCGAGTGGCTTCGTTCATCGCCGAGGTCGGAGGTGGAGAGCCCGCGCATCCGCGCGTGCTCGGAGAGCTTGTTCACTCATCGGCTTTCGCCGCTGAGACCCCCCATCCCCCTGGAAGGGGGCTACGAGCGGGCACCCGAACATAACGCTGAGAGGTTTATGCGAGCCTGGCGTTCGCCAAGGCTTGCGACTGCCGTCCGCATAATCCGCGCTATGTTCAAGTGCCCGCTGCAGCGTGCGAAGACGCACGCTGAAAGGTGCGGCGGTCGCCGCGT
>Ga0160443_100109_pt1 | contig 132360 bp, 138 predicted proteins | sample HID1972I_E1MG_FD_108244 | JGI IMG/M metagenome (GOLD analysis project Ga0160443, IMG submission 108244) | Enriched pill bug-associated microbial communities from UW Madison campus, WI, USA - HID1972I_E1 MG | ecosystem: Host-associated > Arthropoda: Insects > Digestive system > Unclassified ... | reverse complement strand
TGCCCTTCTGCTTGAAGGGCTTGCGGCCGGCACCGGAGACCTCACCGCGACGCTTGGTCGAGTGAGTGCCCTGGCGTGCGGCAGCGAGCTGCGCGACGACGACCTGGTGGATCAGCGGAACGTTGGTCTTGACGTCGAAGATCGAGGCGGGCAGCTCGATGGAGCCTGCCTTCTTGCCGTCGACCGCGAAGACCTCGAGCGCGAGAGTCGAGTCAGCCATGTTCAGGCACCCTTCACTGCGTTGCGGACGAAGACGATGCGGCCACGTGCGCCGGGGACGGCGCCCTTGACGAGCATGAGTCCCTTCTCGACGTCGATGGCGTGCACCGTGAGGTTGAGGACGGTCACGCGCTCGCCACCCATACGGCCGGCCATGCGCATGCCCTTGAAGACGCGGCTCGGGGTCGACGATGCGCCGATGGAGCCGGGCTTGCGGTGGTTGCGGTGTGCACCGTGGGATGCCGAGACGCCCTTGAAGTTGTGGCGCTTCATGACACCCGCGGTGCCCTTGCCCTTGCTGGTGCCGACGACGTCGACCAGCTGGCCCGCCTCGAAGATGCCGTCGACCGTGAGCTCCTGGCCCAGGGTGTAGTCAGCGGCATCCGCGGTGCGGATCTCGGTGACGTGACGACGCGGCGTGACGCCGGCTGCCTCGAAGTGAGCGGTGAGAGGCTTGTTGACCTTGCGGGGGTCGATCTGGCCGTAGGCGATCTGAACGGCGTTGTAGCCGTCCTTCTCGGGCGTGCGAAGCTGAGTCACCACGTTGGGCGCCAGTTCGATCACGGTGACGGGGACGAGCTTGCCGCTCTCGTTCCACACCTGAGTCATGCCGAGCTTGGTGCCGAGCATGCCCTTGGAAATCTTTGCGTTGATGTCAACCATGTCGATCCTTACAGCTTGATCTCGATGTTGACGTCCGCCGGCAGGTCGAGACGCATCAGCGAGTCGACGGCCTTGGGCGTCGGGTCGACGATGTCGATCAGACGCTTGTGGGTGCGCATCTCGAAGTGCTCGCGGCTGTCCTTGTACTTGTGGGGCGAACGGATCACTGCGATCACGTTCTTCTCCGTCGGAAGCGGCACCGGGCCGACGACAGTCGCGCCCGCACGGGTCACGGTGTCGACGATCTTGCGCGCCGACGTGTCGATGACCTCGTGGTCATACGACTTCAGGCGAATGCGGATCTTCTGTCCCGCCATTGTCTGCTCTCTCTCAATAAGCGTCTTACCGTCCTGGGCCGGGTGACCCTGGGGCATTGGACGCGCGTCGGCGCTGTTCGCGCCTCGGCACTTGCGCACCGCTGTTCTCTTTTCACCCCGCCGACAGCAGCACGGATGCCGCGTGTCATTCAGGTGGGAGTCGTTCTGCTGCCCGTGGCCTAGAACCCTGTGCCTGCTCGCGAGGAGGACACCGTCTATGCACTTTCGTGGCAGTGATCCCGCGCATCACGAAGAGCGCAGGAATGTGGAACCTGTCTATTCTGCCATGACGGATTCGTGTACTGCAAACCCGGGCGTGTCGCGCTCCGCGCGGGGGATGTTCAAGACGCTGGACGGAGCATCCCCATGCCCCGTCCAGCGCCATGGGAAGCCCGGTGGGAGGGGACGCACCGGGCGGGAGGAGCCGACGAGAAGGGATGCCGACTGCCTCGTTCGATGGCGCGAGCCGAAGCCAGCGCAGACATGACGATGCATCCGTGGTCGGCCCACGCGCTCAGAACGGTGTTCCCCATGATGAATCCCCAGTCATTCCGGATGCTGTGCCCCCACAGCCCCGTGCCGCGCAGATCCCCAGGCGGCGGTCACAGTCTAGGGGAGATTCGCCTGCGGGGACAGAGCCCTCTAAACGCAGAAGACGACGCACCCGTCAGGTGCGTCGTCTTGAGCCGCGGCTCGAGCGCTGCTACTCGTTCCCGAGAGACTTGTCCGCCGCGTCGCGGATGCCGTCGATCTTCTCGGACGCGCCGGGCGCGAGCTTCTTGGCGAAGTCCGCCACGCCGTCGAGCACCTTGTCGCTGATGTCCTCGGCCTGCTCGCTGTGGATGGCCTCGTCGACCTTGTCCTTGTTCTGCTCGTACAGATCCTTGCCCTTGTTCACGATGTCATCGAGTCCCATGGGTTTCCTCCCCTGTCGATTGACGCAGTCATCTGCGCAACTACAGTTCTACGCGATCCGGGCGGGATACGACAATGGGGCCGAGCCCGAAGGCTCGACCCCATCGACTGAAGCAGATGCTTAGGAGACGACCTTGGTCACCGTGCCGGCGCCGACGGTGCGGCCACCCTCACGGATCGCGAAGCCGAGACCGTCCTCCATGGCGATCGGCTGGATCAGCTCGACCGACATGTCGGTGGTGTCGCCGGGCATGACCATCTCGGTGCCCTCGGGCAGCGTGATGACGCCGGTGACGTCGGTGGTGCGGAAGTAGAACTGCGGGCGGTAGTTCGTGTAGAACGGGTTGTGACGGCCACCCTCGTCCTTCGAGAGGATGTACGCAGTGCCCTCGAAGTTCGTGTGCGGGGTGATCGAGCCCGGCTTCACGACGACCTGACCGCGCTCGACGTCCTCGCGCTTGGTGCCGCGGAGGAGAAGACCGCAGTTCTCGCCGGCCCATGCCTCGTCGAGCTGCTTGTGGAACATCTCGATTCCGGTGACCGTGGTCTTCTGCGTCGGGCGGATGCCGACGATCTCGACCTCGGAGTTGATGGCCAGCGTGCCGCGCTCGGCGCGGCCCGTGACGACCGTGCCACGACCGGTGATCGTGAAGACGTCCTCGATCGGCATCAGGAAGGGCTTGTCGCGGTCGCGCTCCGGGTCCGGAACGCTGTCGTCGACGGCCTGCATGAGCTCGAGGATCTTGTCGACCCACTTCTCCTCGCCCTCGAGCGCCTTCAGCGCCGAGACCTGAACGACGGGAGCGTTGTCGCCGTCGAAGCCCTGCGAGGAGAGCAGCTCGCGAACCTCGAGCTCGACGAGCTCCAGGATCTCCTCGTCGTCGACCATGTCGCTCTTGTTCAGTGCGACCAGCAGGTACGGCACGCCGACCTGCTTGGCGAGCAGCACGTGCTCGCGGGTCTGAGCCATCGGGCCGTCGGTGGCGGCGACCACCAGGATCGCGCCGTCCATCTGCGCGGCACCGGTGATCATGTTCTTGACGTAGTCGGCGTGGCCGGGGGCGTCGACGTGCGCGTAGTGGCGCTTGGGGGTCTCGTACTCGATGTGCGAGATGTTGATGGTGATACCGCGCTGACGCTCCTCGGGAGCGGAGTCGATCGTCGCGAAGTCACGCTGGACGTTCGTGTCCGACGGGTACTTGTCGGCGAGCACCTTCGAGATCGCGGCAGACAGGGTGGTCTTGCCGTGGTCGACGTGACCGATCGTTCCGATGTTGACGTGCGGCTTGGTCCGCTCGAACTTGGCCTTGGCCACTGGGTCCTCCTCAGGACGTTCGTGTAGAGATTGCCGGGCACTGGATTGTGACCGGTTCCCTACTGGTTTCGGTTTCTCAGTTTAGTGGAGAGTGAATGTGAAGTTGTGGGGTACTCCCCCGGGCTCCGTGCGGAGCGCGGGGGAGCGGCAGGGCTTACTCGCCCTTGGTCTTCTGGATGATCTCATCCGCGACGGCGCGCGGAACCTCAGCGTAGCTGTCGAACTCCATCGAGTAGACCGCGCGACCCGAGGTCTTCGAGCGCAGGTCACCGATGTAGCCGAACATCTCCGACAGCGGAACCGACGCACGCACGACCTTGACGCCCTGGGCGTCCTCCATCGACTGGATCTGCCCGCGACGCGAGTTCAGATCGCCGATGACGTCACCCATGTACTCCTCGGGAGTACGCACCTCGACCGCCATGAGCGGCTCGAGCAGCACCGGGTTGGCGCGACGTGCGGCCTCCTTGAAGCCCATGGAGCCGGCGATCTTGAACGCCATCTCCGAGGAGTCGACATCGTGCGCGGCACCGTCGACGATGGTCGCCTTGACGCCCACCATCGGGTAGCCCGCCAGAACGCCGACGTTCATCGCGTCCTGGAAACCGGCGTCGATCGAGCCGATGTACTCGCGCGGGATGCGACCACCGGTGACGGCGTTCACGAACTCGTACGTCTTCTCGCCGTCGAGGTCGAGAGGCTCGATGTTGAACTGGATCTTCGCGAACTGACCCGATCCACCCGTCTGCTTCTTGTGGGTGTAGTCGTGCTTCTCGACGATCTTCTTGATCGTCTCGCGGTAGGCCACCTGGGGCTTTCCGACGTTCGCCTCGACGCGGAACTCGCGCTTCATGCGGTCGACGAGGATGTCAAGGTGCAGCTCACCCATGCCCTTGATGGTCGTCTGACCGGTTTCGGGGTTGAGTTCGGTGCGGAAGGTCGGGTCCTCTTCAGCGAGCTTCTGGATCGCGAGACCCAGCTTCTCCTGGTCGGCCTTCGTCTTCGGCTCGATCGCGACCTCGATCACGGGCTCCGGGAAGGTCATCGACTCGAGGATCACCGGGCTCGTCGGGTCGGCAAGGGTGTCACCGGTGGTGGTGTCCTTCAGACCGATGACGGCGTAGATGTTGCCCGCGGTGAGCGAGTCGACCGGGTTCTCCTTGTTGGCGTGCATCTGGAAGATCTTCCCGATGCGCTCCTTCTTGCCCTTGGTCGAGTTGATGACCGCGGAACCGGAGTCCAGGTGACCCGAGTACACGCGCACATAGGTGAGGCGACCGAAGAACGGGTGCACTGCGACCTTGAACGCGAGAGCCGAGAACGGGTCGTTGGCGTCGGGGTGACGCTCGATGACCTTCTCCTCGTCCTTCGGGTCGTGGGCCTCGATGGCTCCCACGTCGAGAGGGTTCGGAAGGTAGTCGACGACCGCGTCGAGCATCGGCTGCACACCACGGTTCTTGAACGCCGAGCCGCACAGGACCGGGTAGATCTCGTTGGCGACGACCATCTTGCGGATGGCGCCCTTGATCTCGGCGATCGTGAGCTCCTCGCCGCCGAAGAACTTCTCCAGCAGCGCGTCGTCGGTCTCGGCGACGGTCTCGAGGAGCTGCTGACGGTAGTCGTCGGCCTTCTCCTTGAGGTCGGCGGGGATGTCCTGGACCTCGTACGAGGCGCCCATGGTCACATCACCCTTGGCGTCACCGGGCCAGACCAGCGCACGCATCTCGACGAGGTCGATGACGCCCACGAAGTCGTTCTCGGCACCGATGGGCAGCTGGATGACCAGCGGCTTGGCGCCGAGGCGGTTCACGATGGTGTCGACGGTGTAGTAGAAGTCGGCGCCCAGCTTGTCCATCTTGTTGACGAAGCAGATGCGGGGCACGTCGTACTTGTCGGCCTGACGCCACACGGTCTCGGACTGGGGCTCGACGCCCTCCTTGCCGTCGAACACGGCGACGGCACCGTCGAGGACGCGGAGCGAACGCTCCACCTCGACCGTGAAGTCCACGTGTCCGGGCGTGTCGATGATGTTGATCTGGTTCTTGTTCCAGAAGCAGGTCACGGCGGCAGACGTGATCGTGATGCCGCGCTCCTTCTCCTGCTCCATCCAGTCGGTCGTCGAAGCGCCGTCGTGGGTCTCGCCGAGCTTGTGGTTCACACCCGTGTAGAACAGGATGCGCTCGGTGGTGGTGGTCTTGCCGGCATCGATGTGCGCCATGATGCCGATGTTGCGGACCTTGCTCAGGTCTGTGAGCACTTCTTGTGCCACGGGGGTTCCTCCGGGATGGTTCAGGAACGAACAGAGAGTGGGAGCGGATGCCGCGTCAGCGGCCGCAAGGCCGAAGACTGACCAGTATCGTGCGGCATCCGCTCAGCCCATTACCAGCGGTAGTGAGCGAATGCGCGGTTCGACTCGGCCATCTTGTGGGTGTCTTCGCGGCGCTTGACCGCGGCACCCAGGCCGTTCGATGCGTCGAGGATCTCGTTCTGCAGACGCTCGGTCATCGTCTTCTCACGACGACCCTTGGCGTAGCTGACCAGCCAGCGCAGCGCGAGCGTGTTCGCGCGGTGCGGCTTGACCTCGACGGGCACCTGGTAGGTCGAGCCGCCGACGCGACGGCTGCGGACCTCGAGGGTCGGGCGCACGTTGTCGAGCGCCTTCTTGAGGGTGGCGACGGCGTCCTGGCTGTTCTTCGCCTCGACACCGCGGAGGGCGCCGTAGACGATCGACTCAGCGAGCGACTTCTTGCCGTCGACGAGGATCTTGTTCACCAGCGAGGTGACGATGGGTGCGCCGTATACCGGGTCGTTGACGACGGGGCGCTTGGGTGCGGGTCCCTTACGAGGCATTCTGACTCAACCCTTCTTCGCGCCGTAGCGGGAACGAGCCTGCTTACGGTTCTTGACGGCCTGGGTGTCGAGTGCACCGCGGACGATCTTGTAGCGGACGCCGGGGAGGTCCTTCACACGACCACCACGGACGAGCACGAGCGAGTGCTCCTGCAGGTTGTGGCCCTCACCGGGGATGTAGGCGGTCACCTCGGTGCCGTTGCGGAGCTTCACACGAGCGACCTTGCGCATCGCCGAGTTCGGCTTCTTCGGGGTGGTGGTGTACACGCGAGTGCACACGCCGGCCTGCTGCGGGTTCGACTTCAGAGCGGGCGCCTTGGTCTTCGAGACCTTGGGCGAACGTCCCTTGCGAACCAACTGCTGAATAGTTGGCACGTTCTCTCCTAATAGTGCTGCACGGTGACAGCGTGATGGGTGTCACATCATGACCCATCAGCAGAGCGGAACCGCCCTGCTTCTGATGTGATGGGTATGCCGTGGAGGCGAATCGGCGGTGCCGACGCCCTGCATGTGCGCACAGCTGCGCGCACACCCGATCAAGTGTAATCCCGCGTAACCTTCGCGGTCAAATGCCGCAAGGAGCCACGCCGATCACGTCAGATCGCGCATGCGTGCGACCACTCCCCTCTCCGTCCCCTCGCGTCGCTCGCCGGCGACGGCGATGATCAGCAGCACCGCACCGACGGTGGCGAGGGTGATCCACCAGGGCATGGACTCGATGCCGCGGCCGAGCTGCACGGAGAAGACGAACACGTTCTCGATCGGCAGCACGATGAGTCCGATGATGAACGGCGCGGCAAGACGGCGGGCGGCACCGAGCAGAATGGCCGCGAGGGCGAGTCCCATCACGAGGATCGCGCGCCAGGTCAGCGGGTCGGTGAAGGTCGAGACGATGGATGCCGACATCATCACGATCAGCCCCGGGGCGAGCAGCGGCCAGGAGCCGCGCCAGCCGTGCGGCCAGGAATCCAGGCTCGGGACGGCGACGGCATCCGCGCCTCTCCTGAGCCCGAGGGCACCCGCGACGAGCAGGAACGCCCCGAGCGGCAGCGAGAACATCTCCACGCGCAGCTCGCGCGGGCTCCACGCCACCACCGCCGTGACGAAGGCGATGCCGAACAGCAGCCACACCGGTGGCAGCGCGGAGTACCTCGCCCCGGTCGCAGGCACGGCGCCGGTCGTCGCTGCGGCCCGCAGCACGAGCACCAGCCAGCCGAGCATAAGCATCCACATGCCCCAGATCACGAACCAGTCGCGGGCGATCGCCGGCCAGACCCCGATCGCGAAGGCGAGAGCCGCCGGTGCGGCGAGCCAGCGCGACGCGATCAGCCGGTCGAGGACGCCGGGCGCTTCGCGCGGGGAAGTGCGCTCCGCGCGGACGTTCGAGCCCGCTCCGTCCGCGGGAAGCGCATTTTCCCGCGGCAGGCGCGAGCCGGATGCCGATGCCGAGCCGGATGCGGATGCCGCTGCCGCTGCCGCTGCCGATGCCGATGCCGATGCCGATGCCGATGCGCGCAGCATCCGGGCGATGACGACCAGCACCATTGCCGCGAGGGCACTCATCCCGACGGTGAGCAGGAACACCCCGGCGGCACCGCCGATGACCGGGGAGGGATCGAGTCCGCTCCCCCAGCGCACGGCCTGCACCGTGCCGCCGAGCGCGGCGATCGCAGCGATCAGCACGGTCGCCGTGCGCAGCGGTCGCAACCGCCGCAGGTGCGCGCCCGAGGCCCGCCCGACGAGCCATCCGGCACCCAGCAGCACCCATCCGGCCGCCAGAAGCCCGTATGCACGCCACGGGACGACCGCCACGGCATCCGCTGCGATGAGCAGCGCGAGCACCGGCGCGATCGCACCGGTCAGCCCCGCCGAGAACAGCGCGATCGAACGCGTGCCGCGCAGCGCGAGGATCAGCGCCACCAGCACCGCGCCCAGCGACGGCGGAAGAAGGTATGCCTCTGGCAGGGCGACGCCGTTCAGCGCCCACAGCGACCAGAGCGCGCCGGTGAACGAGGCCGCGGCCACCCACCAGCCGTAGCGGCGACCGGCCAGAGCGGAGGTGAGAGCCGCACCCGCCCCGACGATGATGAGCACCAGGCAGGCGGTGCCGTACCCGGCCGCGTCGCGCGCGAGCGAGAGCACCACGGCGATCACCGCCGTGAGCAGGGCGGATGCCTCGATCGAGACGCGTGCGGCATCCGCTGTCGGAACGAGCATGCCGCGCGCGACGAGTCCGTCGCGGATCATGCCGCCGGAGGGCAACACGAGGCCCACCAGCAGGGCGATGATCGGCAGCACCACCGGCGAACCGCTCTGCATGAGCAGCTGAGCGCCGAGACAGAGGATCACGACGGCGAGCGAGGGCACCAGCACGGCCGCCGCGAGGGTGCGGATCACCACGGTGAGACCGGGGCGCCTGGTCAGCAGCAGCGACAGGGCGAGCACGAACATCAGACCGGTCGACAACGCCGTCCAGCCACTGCGCTCGAAGACCACCTGCACGACCCCGATCACGAACGGCACGGTCGCCACCACGAGGATCGTCTGCCAGTTGCGGGCGGCCACGACGGGGATGAACGTCGCGGTGATCGCCCCGAGCAGGCCGGCGGATGCCGTCAGGCACAGCAGCGCGACGCCGCCGACACCCGCCAGCGAGAGGGCGGTGGACACCAGCACGAGGGCGTATGCGTACCCGATCCCCACGTGCAGGAACCGCCACGACGGGGCCACGGTTCGCGCCGCGACCGCGAGTACGACGAGGGTTCCGATGCCGGCGAGCGGAACCACCGCTCGGTCCTGCCAGGCCAGCAGCACCGAGACGAGCAGTGCGACATGAATCCCCACGACGAGCAGCACGCGGGCGGCCGGCGCGCTGCGCCCGGCCCGCAGCGGCAGCACTGCAGCGGTGGCTGCGGTTATCACGAGCAGAACGGCGATGCTGACCGTCAACGGCAGCACTCGACCGGCGGCCATCGACAGCACCGCGGCGGTCGCATACAGCGCCGCCACCACGAGAGCAGCGCCGCGCAGCGGACGGATGTCGTCGCGGCTGCGGGCACAGCGGGCGAACACCGCGAATCCTACGGAGATGACGCCGAGCGCGATGATGATCGGCCAGGTCGCCGATCCGACCACCGGCGTGGACTCCGGTGAGCCGAAGCGCATGCCGGGGAAGCTCAGAAGGGTGCTCCCGATGAACACCGCCGGGAGCACCGCCTGAGCACTGGTCACGCCGGCGGCCAGTCCGGCACCGAACGCGAGGGCGATGCGCGGGGTGCGCACGGGCAGGGGGATGATCGCGCACACCAGAAGCGCGAGCACGGCTCCGGCCGGCTCCAGGGCAGTGCCCCATTCGGACCAGCGGACGGCTGCGGACAATGGACTCGACGCCGCGACGGCCCCCGCGCCCACGGCGAGGGCACCCCCGGCGAACGCCCAGACCCGAGGGATCATTCGCACCGAGGCGAGCACGGAGCTCACCGCCAGCACGGCGAGGACGAGTGCCACGGCGATCGAGTCCGCGACGATGATGTGCGCGATCGCGAGCACCGTCGCCAGCGCCTGCAGCGAGGTCAGCGCGACCGCTTCGGCGAGCAGCGCCCGTCGTCGCGGTGCGGGCTCGCCTGCGGCATCCACGTGGCCTTCCGGCGCCGGCGAAACTGCCGCACGTGCGGGGAAGCGGGGAGCGAACCTCGGGAGCAGCGTCATCAGTCCGCTCGCGGCGAAGGCGGATGCGGCGATCAGGAGCGAGGCGACGAGCGCGCTCTGCGCGGCGAAACCGAGCATCGCGGGGGCTGCGGCCAGGGCGAGCAGCGACGTCCAGAGCCAGATCCGGATGCCGAATCGCCGTGCCGCCGCCAGCAGCAGGGCTCCCGCGACGGCCGTCGCGATCGCCGCGGAGACCCAGGCGGACGTGCCGTCGGAGAATGACCCGGCGACGGCCTGAACGTCGAGGCCGACGAAGACCAGGCCCAGCCCGCCCACCGCCTCGGCGGACGACTGCAGCCGCCGCCGCGCGAGCAGCCACGCCCCGGCGAGGAAGGCCAGGGTGACCAGACCGATGATGGTGCTGCGCACCGCTCGGTCGGCGAGTTCGGGGTTGAAGAAGGTGAACACGATGGCCGCGACGGCGAACAGCGCGGCGCCGGCGGTCGCGAGCACGGACTGCAGGCTGGCACCGTCGGTCGCCGGGGCGGATGCAGGACGGGGCGGGGCTGGAGCGACTCCGGCCGCCGGTGCGGTCTGCGCGGCGTGCGAGGCCTCCGACGCGCCCGCCGTCGCGCGCTGCGGGGTGAACGCCGTCCGCGGCACCCGGGCGAGCAGTTCGACACGGGAGTTCAGCGCGGCGACCGCGGCCTGCGAGGCGTTCCAGAGCTCGACCCCCTGCGGGCCGCGCAGGTCCGCGCCGCAGCGCGGGCAGCATCCGCCGTGCAGTGGTGCCGCTTCGCAGACCGGGCAGGTCTGCGCATCGCTCAGGCGGTCGATGCTCTCCAGCATCCAGGAACGGGTCATGACTCCCCCTTCGTCTGCGCGCCCGCAGGAACGCGGCGCAGAATGTCACCGGGCTGGCAGTCCAGCACCCGGCAGATGGCATCGAGCGTGGTGAAGCGCACCGCCTTGGCGCGCCCGTTCTTGAGCACGGCGACGTTGGCGGGCGTGATGCCGATGGCATCCGCGAACTCCTGCACGCTCATCTTGCGACGCGCGAGCATCACGTCGATGTCGATCACGATCGGCATCAGACCACCTCGGAGAGGTCCTGCTCGAGCTGCAGTGCCTTGCGCAGCAGTCCTCGCATCACCCCGACGAGCAGGGCCAGCGAGACGCTGACGGTCGTGCCGAGCAGTGCCAGGATCAGGATGCCGGGATTGGCTGCCTGCGCGATGAAGAGCACGATGTACGACGCGACGATCACGAGACCGGCGGCGAGCATGGTGCCGATGATGATGTCGACGTAGCGGAAGGCGTGCGGGCTGAAGATCCGATCGGCGCGCACCAGCGAGAGCAGTGCGAACACGCACACCAGCACGATCTCGACGAGCACCAGGAACAGCACGGCACCGACGATGCCGGGCACCTCCAGGTAGGCCAGCTCCGGGTTGCGCCAGGCCGTGGTCGCAGCGACCGCGGGGATCATGAACGCCTGGGCGATGACCAGCAGCGCCAGCATCACGACGATCATCGCCTTCAGCACGAAAGTGGCGAGGGGCTGCATGATGCTCCTATCGAAAGACGATGACTATCTATCGAAAAACGATAGCCAGGGCTTCCGACATCGGCAAGCGGATGCAGGCGATTCCCAGCGAGGGCGCGCAGACCCCACGAACGGTCTACGGAAAGCCGGGATCGAACGGCGAGTCGAGCTCATCACCGAGTTCGGCGAGCATCGCCTCGATCTGCGGTTCGACGTGCTGCGAGATCGCCGCCTGCACCTGAAGACGATGGCGCAGCAGCATGCCGCAGATCTCCCGGCCGACCATGTTCGCGTAGTCGTCGGCCAGGGCGACCTCCTGCCGGAGCGCCGCCTTCGCCTCCTCGGTCAGCGGAGGCAGCGGCGCGAGTTCGGCGGACGCCTCATCGGCCAGGCCCGCGACCGTGAACAGGAACGGAGCACCGGGAACGGGGTCGGGATCCAGCGGCATCCCCTCGTACTCCGGATCGAGCCCCTCGGCCGGGCGGTACGCGCGAGAGCGGTTGCGGTCGGCCTGATGATCGAGCTCGGCCTGCAGCATCGGCAGGTTGCGTGCGGTGTACTCCGCGACGGCGCGGTCGATGATCGCTTTGATGCGCGTGGACAGCCCGTGCTGCACCCCGTGCGGCACGTTGGAGCCGATGCCAGCGGCCGAGAGGATGGGCGAGCCCAGACAGCGACGGCACGGAGCGACGCGGCCCTTGTGCGTCGCAGGCGCCCACCGCGGCACCCAGCGCAGCCAGGCCTCGACGGCCTGGCTCACCTGGGATTCCAGAGACCTCTCCACGGATACAGAGTACGTGCGCCCGCGCGGATCGGCGCGGCTTTCACGCGTGTCACTCCGCCTCGTCGCCCTCCCAGGGCCAATGCGGGGCGCCCGCGCGCGTGCGGCGCAGCGCGATCGCCACCCAGGCACCGATCGCGGCTGCGAGGAGGACGACGAGGCTGGAGCCTCGGGTGATCAGCTGCGAGATCGCCGCCAGAGCGGATGCCGTCCCGACTCCGCTCAGCAGGGCCGCGAGCCAGAGTGCGACCAGATGCGCGACGGCCGTGATGAGCGCCGCCGCCGGAACGGCGAGGAACGAGGGCCGACCCCGGCTGAGCGTCGGCCACAGCATCCAGCAGAAGACGGCGATCGCGAGGATCATCGCGACGATCGCAGGCCACCAGTCCAGCCCGGGGACCGAGAGGATGTCGATGTCGCGGAAGAAGCTCAGCATCCCGAGCCCGAGGATCGACAGCGCCGCGAACCCGACGAAACCGATCACCAGCGCCAGGGACGAGGAGACCCCCGCCGGCTCGATGCCGCGGGGGTCTCCAGTGGTGGTCATATCGTCACCCTACGCTCGACCGGCGAGCGCGGCGCCGCTCAGCGCAGGGCCGAGGGACCAGCCTCGAGCGTGCGTTCGTACTCGGCCTGCGCTTCGGCGTTCAGAACCTTCTTGCGCGCACCCGAGCGCGAGACCCAGGCGCCGAACCAGATGGTCAGCTCGCGGGCGAAGACGAACGCCGCGATGGCCAGCGGTGCGAGCATCTGCTCGTTGACGAGGTCGGCCGCCTCGCTGGCGGGGATGCGCCAGAACGGCGCCTGGAACAGCTGTCCCAGCAGGTGTCCGCCGTAGGTGGCGAGTGCCACCAGCAGGCCGAGGATGACCCACTTGCCCCAGCGCGCACGGTTGACGAACGCACCGAGCAGCCAGAACGCGAGGAAGAACACCACAACGGGAACCCAGAACGCCCAGGTCATCAGGGGCGCGAGCGCCTCGGTGCCGATGTTCTCTGCGGTGACGTCACCGGCGAGGGCGCCCAGACCCAGGATCGCGCCGAGATACAGGATCGCGAACGAGAGGGTCGCCAGAAGCCCGATTCCTCCGGCGGCACCGCGGTTGCCGAGCTCGCGGGGCGGCTCGGGCGCCTGCACGAAGATCGGCTGCGGCGCTGCCGGCGGAGCCATCGGCTCGGTCGGTACGACCTGCGTCTCGGCGACGGATGCGGCGGACGCGGCGTACGCCGTGTCGGCGACGGTGGGTGCGGTCTCGTGGGTGAGCGCCGCATCGTCGGCGACACGGGGGATGCTGTCCTGCACGACCGTGTCGTCGCTCGCAGCCTCGATGTAGGACAGGTCGTAGCCCGAATCGTCGCTCGTGCCGGAGGAGACCGGCTCGGAGGAGGCCGTCTCGGACGTCGACGGTGCGACCTCATCGGCCGCTGCGGTCTCGGGGGCGGCGATGTCCGTTGCCGCCGCCGCAGAGGCGTCATCCCCGGCGCTGCGCTCACTGCTGCCGAAGACATCCGGGTGGTCTCGCTCGGCCGCCGCGAAGGCGGCCAGGTCGGGGTCGACGACATCCGCATCGCTGGAGGCGCCCGGCACATCGGCACGGGCCGCAGCGGCGGCGTCGAGTCCCTCGTTGGCGCTGCCCACGACATCGTCGACGTCGTTCGGCCGGTCGTTCTGGGGAACCTCGGGGTCGCTCATGGCTTCGCCTCTCGTGGATAGGTGCACAGTGAGGCTAACGCCCGCGTGATCACGCGTGAGGGAGGCTTGCCGACGTGTCGCCGGGCTGGTATCGGACGGGGACGCTCCGGCCGGGCGCGTCGCCGGGTTCAGCCCGGGACGGTGCCGTCCAGCAGGTGGCCGATGATCACCATCAGCCCGGGGCCCGCCGGCATCGACAGCCACAGCAGGACACCGACGACGGCGGCGCAGAGGATGCCGACGATCCAGCTCGCCACCAGGCTCCGACCACCCACTCGCGTCGTCATGCGCCCACCGTACGCCCGGGCGGACGACGGACCCCGGAGCCCTCGCCCCGTGTCGCCCCGACGACGCTCGCCGTCCCCGGCTCGCGCTGCTCATCTCGGCTCGCGCTGCTCGTATCGGCACGCTGCGCTTCCCGGCTCGCGCTGTGTTTCTCGGCTCGCGCTGCTCATATCGACTCGCGCTGCGCGAATATGCGCCGCGCGAGAGGAATACAGCAGCGCGACTGGTGGCGGGGAGCCAACGACGCGAGGACGGGGCGGTCTCAGGATGCCGCAGTGCGGCCGCGCATGCGCCAGAGCAGCCAGAGGCCGGATGCCGGGATCGCCAGCACGACAAGCAGGATGATCGCACTGTGAAATCCGAACAGATCCGGCACCAGCGGATTCGCGATGTCGGGAGCACTGCCCGTCCCGGATGCTTCATGCACCTCGACGGCTGTCGTCGTGAAGGCGGCGAGCGAGAAGAGCATGACGATCCCGAACAGCACCAGCGGCGCGCAGATCGCGACGACCTTCTCCCAGGTGCGCCACATGCTGCTCAGCCCGACCATGACCGCGCCCACCACCCAGCCCGCGAACGGCACCAGGAAGCCGCCGAAGCTCAACACGAGCGCCGCCGCGATCGCGAAGCCTCGGGTGGTGGTGGCCGGGGATCGGACCGGCACGACAGGGGGCACCCACGGCCCGGGCGGCACGAGCCCGCCGGCATCCATCGCCTCCCGCGCGATCACGGCCGGATCGCCCAGTTGCGCGATCCGCCGCTCCGCGGCATCCGGATCGAGACTCGAGAGCTCCTCGGCGACGCCCGCGCGGATCTCGGCGGCGATGCCGTGCGGCACATCGCGCAGCGCGACATCCAGTCGGGCGAGGTAGTCGGAGGTGTCGGTCATCATGGTCATTCCTCTCCCACCAGGGACGAGACGGTCTGGGCGAAGGGCTTCCACTGTCTGCGGAAGTGCGCGAGCTGGGCGGTCCCGGCATCCGTCAGCCGGTAGTACCTGCGCACCGGCCCGGAATCCGAGGGCTGATCGAAGGTCGAGACCCAGCCGTTGTCGCGCAGCCGTCCGAGCAGCGGATACAGCGTGCCGATGCTGGCGATCAGCCCGGGCGCGGCGAGCGCGTCGGCGAGCTGCCAGCCGTACATCGGTTCGCGGGCGAGCAGGCCGAGCACGCAGTACTCGACCACCCCCTTGCGCATCTGCGCACCCACATCCGCTGTCATGCGTCACAAGCTAGCATGCGTGACAAGGCACCACAACGTCCCACCCGGTTCGCGATGGGAGGAGCGTCTCGGTCGCCCCGAAGGTTCAGCCCGCGGCGGGAGCGCGCAGGTGCCAGGCGGTGACGTGCACGGTCGCGCCGGGGATGATGTCGAGGCGCATGTCCCACGTGAGACGCGCGTCCCCGGGACGCGTTGCGACCCACAGCGTACTGGCGACGAGCTGCCCGTGCATCGAGTTGGCGTCCCAGCCGATCTCGGCGAATGCGCTCTCCCCCGGCTGCAGCGTGATCGGCGCGGCACCGGCATCCTGCGCCATGAAGGAGCTTCCGTGCTCGATGGTCACGTCCAGCAGGTGTCCGTTCTGATCGCCGTAGGCGACATCCGGATACCCCTCGAGGGTGCACGGATCATCCGCGGCGTTGACCAGCTGGATCATCTGCCCGCGGTGACCCGTGGCACCATCCGGCGGCGGTGCCATGAGGGTGCTGTTCGCCGTGGTGCAGGCGTCGTCGAGGACCGCACCCTCGCCGGGAGCGACGGACGGCACCGGATCGCCTGGCGCGTCGGGGTCGGCTGCGGCCGCGCCATCCGGATCCGGAGTCGCGCTCGCCTGCGCTGCCGCCCGGTCGTCGCGGAGCTGTTGCTGGGTGGCATCGTGCCCGGCCTGCGCCACGATCGGCAGTGCGATGACCGAGACGGCGGCCATCACGGCCACGGCGAGCGCGGTGCGACGTGCTCGCCCGGCATCCGCTCCCGGCGATCCCTCGCCCGCGGACCCGCGTGCGACGAGGGCGGGAATCCAGCCCACGATCACCGCCCACCAGGCTGTGACCGGCGTGGCGCCCATGGTGCGCAGCGCACCGCGGATGCCGAACTGGCCGGCCCACGCGATGAAGCTGCCGAGATCCAGAGCCGCACCGATCGCGAATCCGATGAGGACCGCCGAGATCCACCCCGCCGCAAAAGAAACCCGTCCGACCCGAGCGAACCACGAGGTGAGCAGCGCGAACCCGGTGACCAGCACGACGACGGTCAGCGCCTGGACGAACACCGCCCAGAGCACTGGCGCCCCGAAGACGCCCCTGTCCATGGGCGACGGCACCAGCTCGCCCAGGGTCGCGATGCTTCCGCCGGCGCTCAGCAGCGCGAACGACAGCCATCCGCTCGCCAGCCACAGCACGGCGAGAACTCCCCCACCGATCAGACCTCTCCGCATGACACCTCTCTCCGCGGGAAGTCTCTCACGGGTGCGTCGCCTGTCCACGTGACACGGACGCCCTGCCGAGACTTCACTTCCCGCATGAGACTGCATGCCCGAGCAGAAGCCTCATGTCGAAACGGAAGTCTCGCCGGGGAACGACGAAGCCGACGGGGTCGTTCGGGTTATCGGGTCGTGGTTCCAGCGGCCCCGACGCGATGCGCGTCACTTCACGCTGCCTGCGGTGAGGCCGCCGACGATGTACTTCTGCAGGAAGAGGAACAGGATCATCACCGGGATCGCGGCCATCACCGCACCCGCAGCGAACGCCGACCAGTCCGCATAGCGCGGGTTGGCGACGAGCTTGGCCAGTCCCACCACGAGGGTCTGCTGCTCAGGGTCGATCAGGATGACGCTGGCGATGACGTACTCGTTGACCGTTCCGATGAACGACAGCAGGCCGACGACCGCGAGGATCGGCGCCACCAGGCGCAGGATGATCGTGAAGAAGATGCGGGCATGGCCGGCGCCGTCGATGCGGGCCGCCTCATCCAGCTCCTTCGGGACCGTGTTGAAGAAGCCGTACATCAAGTACGTGTTCACGCCCAGCGCGCCGCCGAGATAGACCAGGATCAGCCCGGTGTGGGTGTTCAGCCCGATCGCGGGGAACCAGTCGCCGATCGTGGACATCAGCAGGAAGATCGCGACGACCGCGAGCAGCTGCGGGAACATCTGCACGACGACGATCGTGACCAGCCCGACCCGGCGTCCGGTGAAGCGCATGCGCGAGAACGCATATGCCGCGAGTGCACCGATGAACACGGTCACCAGCCCGGTGGCGACGGCGATGAGCAGCGTGTTCAGGAACCACTGCGGGTACGGGTTCTGCGGATCGGTGAGGATGCGCACGTAGCTGTCGATGCCGATCGCGGAGAACAGTCGGTTCGAGCCGGTCAGGGTACCGCGCGGGTTCAGCGACGCCGACAGCACGTACAGCAGCGGGAACAGCGCGAAGATGCTGACGACGATGGCGACGAGGTGACGCCAGCCGGTGTCGCCGAACCAGGCGCCGAACGTACGACGACGACGGGGAACGGACACGGATGCCGATGCGGTTATCGTGCTCATCTCAGCTCAGCTCCTCGAGCGCCTTGGTCTTGCGGAAACTGATGATCGAGATGGCCGCGACCACGATGAAGATGATGATCGTGAAGGCGGACGCCAGACCGTAGTCGCGCGTCTGTCCGGTGAAGGCCACCTTGTACACCATCGAGATGAGGATGTCGGTGTGCCCGACGGGAATCGACACGTCGCCGAACCGCGGGCCGCCGGCCGTGAGCATGTAGATCAGGTTGAAGTTGTTGAAGTTGAACGCGAACGACGAGATCAGCAGCGGGGCCACCGTCACCAGCAGCAGCGGGAGCTTGATCTGCCGGAAGATCTGCCACGGGTTCGCACCATCCATGACACCCGCCTCGTTCACCTCCTCCGGGATGCCCTGCAGCGCGCCCATGCACACCAGGAACATGTACGGGAAGCCGAGCCAGAGGTTCACGATCAGCACCGACACCTTGGCCAGGAGCGGGTCGGTGAGCCAGGGGATGGATGCTCCCCCGAAGAGCACCTGGTTGATGAAGCCGAAGCTCTCGTTCATCATGCCCGCCCACACCAGCGCCGACAGGAATGCGGGGAAGGCGTACGGCAGGATCAGCAGGATGCGGTAGCCGTTGCGGAACCGCATCCGGGTGTTGTTGAACACCAGCGCCAGCAGCAGGCCGAGGAAGAAGGTCGACACCACCGAGATCAGCGCGAACGCGAAGGTCCAGAGCGTGACCGAGATGAGGGGGCCGCGGATCGAGCCGTCGGTGAAGGCACGGACGAAGTTGTCGAACCCGACGGCGATCTGCCAGCCGGGCAGCAGCTCGGTCCCGTCATCCGCGGTGAACGCGCCGGTGCCGATGTCGCGGTAGACGACGCCCGAGCGCGTGTCGGTCATGGTCGCGGCATCCGCGTCGTACTGCAGGTTGGAGATGTACCGGTAGCCGCTCTGACCGTCGGGGGTGCGGATCGCACCATCGTTCGGGTCGTCGCTGTACGGCACCGAGAGCGCCTCGATCTCGCTCGAGCGCGCGAGCACCTGCGGGAACGTCAGCGAGGTCCAGCCGTCGACCGCGACGGCGCGGCCACCGTCCATCTCGGCGCCGGAGACCTTCTGCAGCGGCTGCTCGTTCGTGCCGACGCTGACATCGCCATCCGGATCCGTGACGAGCAGGCCGAGCGCGCCGGCCTGTTCGACGACGGAGACCGGGTAGGTCGGCGAGTCCTCGACACGCTCCTGAGCGGATGCCATCAGCGCGGAGACCGCCTGATCCTTGCTGCCGTTGTGTCCGGTTCCGTAGTTCGTGAAGCCGATGTAGCCGGTGTAGAGCAGCGTGAAGACCTGGAAGACGATGAGGAAGATGATGCCGGGGGCGAGGTACTTGCCCGGGATGCGCTTCCTGGAGAAGTAGATCCAGTTGACGATGACGGTCACGCCGATCACCAGGCCGAGCACGAGCCATTCCCGGTGGGCGAACAGCACGAAGGCACCGTACAGCGCCACGGCGTCGACGATCGCGAGCAGCGCGATCTTGAACAGCATCCAGCCGATCTTCTGGGATGCCGCCTCCGCTATCTGCGCGGCCTGGCGCTGGCGCCTGGTCGGGGGCGGCGTCGGCTCAGTGGTGGTCAGCTCGGTCATCTTTCACCCATCGTCGTTCCGGCGTCGTCGTACCGGGGCGGGCGCTCGCGAGCCCGCCCCGGCAGAACGATCCGGATTACTTGATCGCGCCCGCGACGTCGGCGGCGAGCTTGCTCCAGGTGGCGGCCGGATCGGCGCCGTTGATGACGGCGGCCTCGGCGATGCCCCAGAACTGCCAGACCGAGCCCATCGCGGGGATCGCCGGCATCGGGACCGCGTCGGCACCGACGGCCTGGAAGCCGGCGATGATCGGGTCGGATGCCGCGGTGTCGGCGGCGGCCTTCAGCGCGGGCAGGATGTTGCCTGCCTTGAACAGGTCGAGCTGCACGTCCTCGGTGCCGATGTAGTTGACGAGGAAGTCGTTCGCGGCGACCTTGTTCTTCGACTCGGAGGAGACGAAGAAGCCCTTGACGCCGGCGAACGGCGATGCGGCCTTGTCGGTGGGACTCGGGACCGGGTCGATGGCGACGTCGATGCCCGCGTCCACGGCCGTGCCCACGTTCCACGGGCCGGTCAGCCAGAAGGCCGCCTTGCCGTCGAGGAACTGCTGCTTGGCGATGTCGCCGTCGATGTCGGTGTTGAAGACTCCGGCTTCGCCCTGCGCGCCCAGCCAGGTCGCGAAGGCGGTGCCGCCCTCGCTGCCGAGCTGCAGATCGGTGGCGTCGTAGCCGGCCGCGGCGTCGGTGCCGAACACCGGGGCACCGAACGCGGTCTGGAACGGGTACAGGTGATACGGATTGCCTTCGGCGCCCTGCTCGACGACGAACGGCTGGTCAAGGCCGGCGGCCTTGCCCTTTGCGATCATGTCGTCGAAGTCCGCGGGCGCCGCGGGGATGATGTCGGCGTTGCGCAGCACGGCGATGTTCTCGACCGCGTACGGCAGCATGTAGACCTTGCCGTCGTAGGTCGCGGCCTGCAGTGCGACGTCGAGGTAGTCGCCGGCGGAATCGCCGAGCTCGAGAGGTGCGACGACGCCGTTGGTGGACAGCTCACCCAGCCAGTCGTGCGCACCCATGACCACGTCGGGGCCCTTGCCGGTCGGCACCTGCTGGATGAAGTCGTCCTTGACGTCGTCGACGTTCTTGCCGACGATGTCGACCTTGACGCCGGTCTTCTCCTTGTAGGCGTCGGCCGCGCCCTTGAGCGCGTCCACGCGCTCGGCGTCGACCCAGACGGTCAGCGTGCCGCCGGCCTTGTCCGCGCCGGTTCCGGTGGTGCTCTCGTCTCCGGTGCTGCCGGCGCAGCCGGACAGGGTCAGTGCCGAAACGGCGGCGATCGCGCCGAAGGCGATGATGCCCTTCATGTTCACCCTCATTGGTGTGTGCCTCTCTGAGTACGGGCGCCTGCGAGAATGCAAGCGCTTACAGTATGACCAATCGCGCAGCGGGCGCGCAATGCGGGGAACGGTCGATACCAACCTGTTACCGCGTGAGTTGACAAGCCCGTCGCCATGGAAGCGCTTCCAAAACGGACTTCGACAGACATCCTCGGTAGACTTCCGGACATGGCTGACTCCTCGTTCGACATCGTCTCCAAGGTTGACCACCAGGAGGCCGAAAACGCACTGAACCAGGCCCGCAAGGAAGTCGAGCAGCGCTACGACTTCAAGGGCACCGACGCCTCCGTCGCCTGGAGCGGCGAGCAGATCCTCATCAAGGCGAACTCCGAAGAGCGCGCCAAGGCGGTGCTCGACGTGTTCCAGTCCAAGCTCATCAAGCGCGGCATCTCGCTGAAGAGCCTGGAATCAGGCGAGCCCTTCGCCAGCGGCAAGGAGTACCGCATCGTCTCGACGATCAAGGACGGCATCTCCAGCGAGAACGCCAAGAAGATCAGCAAGATCATCCGCGACGAGGGCCCGAAGGGCGTGAAGAGCCAGATCCAGGGCGACGAACTGCGCGTGCAGTCCAAGAGCCGCGACGATCTGCAGTCCGTCATCGCGCTGCTCAAGGGCAGCGATCTGGACGTCGACCTGCAGTTCATCAACTACCGCTGAGTCCCCCACCGGGCACCGCACCTCTGCCTGCCGACCCGACGACCCGCTAGAGTGCTTGCAGTGCGGGGCGTTAGGGGCGTCCCGAGCAGTGACTGTCTGGGGAATGGTGGGGATGATGGTGGACGTCGGGCGACCGCGGATGGAATTCCACGAGAAGGATACGAAGAAGCACCTGTTGGCGGAGGGGGTCTTCCGCCTGATCGGCGAGCGGATCACCAGCGGCGTGCTGGCACCGGGGGCACGCATCCGGGATGCGGACCTGGCAGATGAACTCGCCGTCTCGCGCACGCCCGTCCGCGAGGCTCTGCAGCGATTGGAGCGCATCGGTCTCGTGATCATGTACCCGAGCCGCTACACCGAGGTGACCGCGCTCACCCCGCAGGCCATCGAGGCTGCGCACGCGTTCGCCGGCTACCAGGCGGGCATCATCGCCCGACTGGCGTGCCCCCGCCTCACCGAGACGGACCTCACCACGCTGTCGTCGCTGATCCCCGCGATCGCCGCAGCCGTCGACGACTCCGCCGCATGCTCTCAGGCCCGCAGAGACCTGATCGAGTACCTCTCGGCGCGTTCCGGCAACGCGCTGCAGCAGTCGCTGGTGGACGAGGCCACCCTCGCGCTGGCGCGCGCACTGAGAGGCCTCGTGATCACGCCGGAGCACCGAGTTCGGCTGCTGGCCGGCTGCGTCGACCTGGAGAAGGCCCTGCGCGCCGGAGACGCGGATGCCGCCGAGCGCGCGTGCCGCGACATCTACGGCGTCGACTGAGCGAGCACGCCCATCACCGCGAGGCGCTCCATCCGCTGACCCAGCGATCCATCCGGCTGTACGCGTCGGCCCTGGCCTCGCGTCCTGACAGGAACACATCGTGCAGGGCGCCGTCGATGCGCTCGATCGTCACCGATGATCCGAGCTTGAGCGCCGCACGGGCGATGTCGTCGACGACCAGCACGCTGTCAGCGCGCGTGAGGTCCTCCGACCATCGGTTCGGCAGCGCCGTGCGCGCCGAGAGAAGCACGCACACCGGCACCGCGATGCCGAGCCCGTCCGAGACTCGGCGGTGCCCCTGCAGAATGGCGTGCAGCCAGGCGGCGTGCACGGTCATGCTCTGCTCCGGCCGCCATGCCGGATCGGTCTCCATCGGGTCGTCGGGATCGGCGACCTCCTTCTGCGCGCGGCTGTAGAAGCCCAGATCCACCTGCGGGGCGGCATCCATCGGCCACAGCCGCGCCTGCAGTCCGACCACGGGAGCGATGGCGGCGCGAGCCGCACCCAGTTGGAACTCCAGCCAGGGAGAGTTGAGGATGAGCGCATCGAGCTGACGCGGATGCCGTGACGCCCACAGACTGAGGATCAGCCCGCCCGTGGAGTGACCGAGCAGCACGAGGCGCCGCTGCCCGGCATCCGCTCGCGCGGCCAGCGCGGCCTCGATCTCGGCGTCGTACTCGGCGAGGTCGGTGATGAACCCCGGGGTCTGTCCCGGCCGCAGGCTGCGCCCGTATTTGCGCAGATCGAGCGCGAAGAAACGGGCTCCGCGAGAGGTCCAGAACCCCGCGAGGCGCTTCTGGAAGAAGTAGTCCGACCAGCCGTGCACGTACAGCACGTCGACATCCGCCAGCGGGCGCGGATCGCGACCGAAACGCCACCAGGGCGCAGCATCCGGAAGCGCCCGCACCAGCGTCGCGACGATCTCGCCCTCGGAATCCTCCCCCAGGGGCAGCGTCAGCTGCTCGAACCCGTCACCGAGGACGTCCGCGACCCACATGAGGTCACCCTATCCGGGTGCGCACTCACTCCCCGCGCGAGACGCGGAGCATCTCCTCGCGCGGCACGAGCTTCACGCGCTCGCGCTCGATCTCGTGCGCCTCACCCAGCGCGATCTCGTGCGCGTCGAGACGATGCCAGCCTTCCAGGTCGGTCCACTGCACGCCGCGCTCGGCGAGCAGCGCCGGGATGGCCTCATCCGAGGGGTCCTCGGGGTCCCACCAGGAGCCCTGATCGTTGATCAGGTGGCGCACCGTCTCCATGGCATCCGACTTGGTGTGCCCGATCAGGCCGACGGGGCCGCGCTTGATCCAGCCGGTGGCGTAGATGCCGGGCACGCGCTGGTTGGACTTGGTCTCCAGCACCTGGCCCTCGCGGTTCGGGACGACGCCGTGCTTCTTGTCGAACGGCACACCGGGCAGCGGCGAGCCGAAGTATCCGATCGCACGGTAGAGCCCCTGCATGGGGACCTCGCGCAGCTCGCCCGTGCCGATCACCCCGCCGGCTCCGTCCGACTTCGTGCGCTCGTAGACCAGGGCCGCGACGCGTCCGTTCTCGTCCTTCTTGACCTCGACCGGGCGGGCCCAGAAGTGCATGTGCAGCCGGCGGGATGCCGTGCCGCCGGCGTTGTTGGCCGAGTCGAGCTTGCGCCAGGACTGCATGATGCGGTCCATGACCATGACCTGCTTGTTGCTGGCGACCGCCTGCTGCGATGCCTCGTCGTAGTCGAAGTCCTCGTCGTAGACGACCATGTCGACATCGCGCAGCTCCCCGAGTTCGCGCAGCTCGAGCGGGGTGAACTTCACCTGCGCGGGACCGCGGCGACCGAACACGTGCACATCCGTGATCCGGCTGGCCTTGAGACTGCGGTAGACGTTGTCGGGCACCTCGGTGACCAGCAGGTCGTCGGCGTGCTTGGCCAGCATCCGCGATACGTCGAGGGCGACGTTCCCGTTGCCGATGACGCCGACGGACTCGGCATCCAGGGTCCAGTCGCGCGGCACATCGGGGTGTCCGTCGAACCAGCTGACGTACTCGGCGGCGCCGAAGGAGTGATCCGCGTCGATGCCGGGGATCTCGAGCGCGGAGTCGCGCACCGAGCCGGTCGCGAAGATCACCGCGTTGTAGTGGCGCTTGAGGTCCTCGAGGGTGAGGTCGGTGCCGAAGTGCACGTTGCCGAACAGGCGGATGTCGCCGCGGTCGAGCACATCGCGCAGCGCATTGATGATGCCCTTGATGCGCGGGTGGTCGGGTGCGACGCCGTAGCGGACCAGACCGTATGGGGCGGGGAGCTGTTCGAAGAGGTCGATGGACACATCGAACTTGCGCTCGGCCTTGAGCAGGATGTCGGCGGCGTAGATGCCTGCCGGTCCCGCCCCGACGATGGCCAGCTTGAGCTTCGTCATGGGGTTCCTTCCGTCAGCTGCTGCGATCAGCGAGAGTCTGCGCGAACCGGGTCAGCGCCTCGCGCACCGTGCCCTTGGGCAGCGGTTCGAGCGCCGCGACCGCGTCTGCGGTCCAGGAGCGGGCAAGATCCATGGTGCGCTCGGTGGCTGCGTGGTCGCGCAGCTGCGCGAGCGGGCCGTCGAGGATCGCGGGATCCGCGCCCTCGGCGATGCGCGCGACGCCGTCGTCGATGCGCTGGGCCAGGTCGATGTCCGACTGGTCGGTGCCGGTCTTCAGCAGAAGCGATGGCATGGTCGGCACGCCGGCGCGCAGATCGGTGCCCGGCACCTTGCCGGTCTCCTCGGCATCCGCCGACAGGTCGATCACGTCGTCGAGCAGCTGGAACGCCACCCCGACCTTCTCGCCGTACGCGCGCATCGGCTCCTCGAACTCCCCCGGAGCGTCGGAGAAGATCACGCCGCCCTGCGTGGCTGCGGCGATGAGCGATCCGGTCTTGTCCGCGAGCACCTGGATGTAGAACTCGATCGGATCGTCGTCGGGCTGAGCGCCGACGGTCTCGTGCATCTGCCCGAGCACGAGTCGCTCGAAGGTGTCGGCCTGCAGGCGCATGGCCCGCTCTCCGTAGCGCGACATGATCTGACTGGCGCGCGAGAAGAGGATGTCGCCGGTGAGGATCGCGACGTTGTTGCCCCACACTCCGTGCGCGGCGGGCACGCCCCGACGGGTGTCGGCGCCGTCCATCACGTCGTCGTGGTACAGCGAGCCGAGATGCGTGAGCTCCAGTGCCTTGGCGATGTCGATCACGGCGGGAACGTTGCCGTCGCCCAGCTGCGCGGCGAGCAGCGTGAGCACGGGACGTATGCGCTTTCCACCGGCCTCGTAGAGGTACCGCGCCGCGGCATCCGCGACGGGGTCGGCGACCTTGAGTTCTTCCGCGAGACCGGACTCGACCAGCTCGAGCCCCTCCTCGATGCGCGACGCGACGCGTCGGGCTGCAGGCCCGAGGAAGACGCGGTCGCTGAAGCCGAGACGGCTCGCAAGTCGCGTGCCCGGGGAAGCGGGGCTCGAAGTCACGCCCACAAGCCTACCTGCGCGCGCCGGTGCCGAAGTCCGCGGTGCGCGTCGGGCGTTCCGCCGCGGACATGTGTGCCACCTGCGGCCTGAACCCGGCTCTCATCCGGCCAGGTGCGCCACGTGTCTGCGGAAGGCTGCGGCGGACGGCTCCGCCCGACGAGCGGATGCCGTCAGGCGAGCGCGTCGACGAGGGGGCGGAACTTGACGCGCGTCTCGAGCAGTTCTGACTCCGGGTCGCTGCCCGCGACGATGCCCGCACCCGCATATGCGGTCACGCGGCGGGCTCCCGAGGCATCGTGCACGGCCGGTCCGAACTGGGCGCAGCGCAGCGCGATCGCCCACTCCCCGTCGCCGGACGCATCGATCCAGCCGACGGGCCCCGCGTAGCGTCCGCGGTCGAAGGGCTCGATGCGGCGGATCGCGGTGATCGCGGCATCCGTCGGCGTTCCCGCGACGGCCGCGGTGGGATGCATCGCGCCCACCAGGTCGAGCGAGGAGGCGCCGTCGTCGAGCTCGCCGGCGACGTCGGTGGCGAGATGGAACAGGTTCGGCAGCTCGAGGATGAACGGGTGCGGGCTGGCGGTGAGCGTGCGCGTGTGCGGCTGCAGGGTGGCGAGCACGCTGCGCACGGCGTAGCGGTGCTCGTCGAGGTCCTTGGCGCTGGCGGCGAGCGCGGCGGAGGCCGCGGCGTCCTCCTCCGGATCGGCGCCGCGAGCAGTGGTGCCGGCGAGCACGCGAGCGGTGACGGTGCGCGCATGCGCGGTGACGAGAGTCTCGGGGCTCGCGCCGATGAGGCCGTCGACGGCGAAGGTCCAGGTGTCGGGGTATCCGCTCGACAGTGCGCGCACGAGACGGCGCAGGTCGGCATCGCCCGGCACGGTGCCGGCCAGGTCGCGGGCCAGCACCACCTTGCTGTACGCGCCGTCCGCGATCTCGGTGAGGGCCAGGCGCACAGCATCCTGATACCCCTGGGGCGTCTGGGCGCCCGGTCCGACGCGGCCGGCCCAGTGCGGCGCGTAGGCGACGGCGTCGGGAATCGGCGCGAACTCCTGGTCGACGGTGCGGATGCGGGTGATCCAGCTGCGACCGTCGCGGCGGCCGATCACGGTGTCGGGGACGACGAGGATGCTGTCGGCGACCGAGTCCTCGTCGAACGTCAGTGCACCGAAGGCGACCAGCCCCGTGCCCGGCAGCTCCAGCGGGTCGTCGATCTCGGCAGCCGCGGCGATCCCGCGCCAGGCGTCGGCGATGATCTGTGCGCGGCGTCGTCCCGGCTCTGCGGGAACGCGGATGGATGCTGCGACTGAATCGCCCGCCGCCACGATCCCCTCGCTGCGGCGCAGCCACGCGATCGGCTGGGAGGCGGAGGTGTGCGACAGCAGATCATCGACGGGTGGGATCTCGCGGGTCTGCGCGACCAGGCGGATGCTGCTCACCTCTTCAGCCTACTTGCGTGCACGGGCGTCGGCCTGCACGGGCGGCGTCGCCCTCGCGTTCCGGGGCCCATTGTGTAGCCCGAGTGCGGGTCATCGGTCCAGGCCGAGAGCCTCGAGGCGGTCCAGCCAGGCGTCGGCGGTGGCGTCGTCGAACGGCGGGACCTGCGCGCGGACGCGGGCCTCCAGGTCCAGGGCGAGCGCTTCGAGATGCGTCATCACCTCGGGCGGATACCCGTAGCGGATGCTGTGCTCCGCCCACTCGTCGCGGTCGTCGACCCAGGTGCCCCGTTCCCCCTCCACACGCACGACGTCGAGATCCATGTCGATGCCGGTCGCGAGAATCGGCCAGCCGGTCTCGGGGTCTGTGCCACCGGCATCCGTCCACCGGATGTCCCAGCCGAGATCGATGTAGATCCGCATGCGCTTCTCGTGCCGGCGGTGCACCGTCACCGCATGGTCGACGCCGTGCTCGGCATCCGATCGGGGGATCAGGGTGACGTCGACAGAAGAGGCGATGAACTCGCGGCCGGGACGGCTGTTGCGCCATCCTGAGGGCTGGCCGAGCCAGTCGCCCCACTGGTCGGCGCCGAGATAGATCTGCTCGTTGGCCCAGTGCGGCGACCCGTCCCACTTGCGCCACTGGAAGATCATCAGGGTGCCCGGTTCGGGGCGGTTCGCACTCACTCGCCGAGTCTACGACGACAGTGGCGGGCGATCGCGAGCGCTTCGCACGGACAGAAGCGCTTCCCGCGGCCTGATCTGCGGCATCCGGCCGCGCCTGCTGCAGATCTCCGCGCGAAGCGCACGGCATCCACCCGCCGTAGGATCGTAGACATGGAGCCGAACCGCGCAGACCTCGACAGAGACCCCTCGCACGTCAGCGGCATGTTCGACCAGGTCGCCGCCGGCTACGACCGCACGAACACCGTGATGACCTTCGGCAACGACGCACTGTGGCGCGCGGCGACGACACGGGCGGTCGCGCCGAAGCGCGGCGAGCGCATCCTGGATCTGGCCGCGGGCACGGCATCCTCCTCCGCCTCCCTCGCCGCAAGCGGCGCGCAGGTCGTGGCCACGGACTTCTCCCCCGGGATGCTGGCGGAAGGCCGGCGACGTCACGGTCACCTGCCCAACATCACCTTCGTCGAGGCGGATGCCACGGCACTGCCCTTCGGCGATGACGAGTTCGACGCCGCCACCATGTCGTACGGCCTGCGCAACGTGCAGCAGCCGAAGACGGCACTGGCGGAGCTGCACCGGGTGACCAAGCCCGGCGGACGCCTGGTGATCAACGAGTTCTCCACGCCTCCCGGCGCCCTGTTCCGCGGTCTCTACCGCTTCTACAACGCGCAGGTGCTGCCGCGGGTGGCGCGCCTGGCGGGCACCAACGGCGACGCCTACGACTACCTGAACGAGTCGATCCGCGATTGGCCGGACCAGCGCACGCTTGCGGCCTGGATCCGCGAGGCGGGCTGGACCGACGTCGAGTACCGCAATCTCACCTTCGGGATCGTCGCTCTGCACCGGGCGCGCAAGCCGGGGGCGCGCGGCTAATTCTGCACACATGTGCAGGGGTTCACGCACACGTTGCGGGCTCGGGTGTGGCTGAATAGGAAGAGCTGCTGAAAGGAGCCCTCATGTCCGCTCTGCGCACCGAGCACCTTCTTATCGACGGGGAGTGGCGAGCCGCAGCGGATGGCGCTGTCATCAAGGTCGAGAATCCTGCCGACCTCACCGTCGTCGCCACAGTTCCTCAGGCCGGCGATGCGGACCTGGACCGCGCGCTCGATGCCGCGGATCGTGTCCGGGACGATTGGGCCCGAACGTCCGCATGGACTCGTTCCGAGCTGCTGCGTGGCGCCTCGCGGAACATCATGGATCGCCAGGAGGAGATCGCGCGCCTGCTGACCCAGGAGCAGGGCAAACCGCTGCCCGAGTCCCGCGCCGAGGTCGCCACCGCCGCAGAGCAGTTCGAATGGTACGCAGACGAGGCTCGCCGCATCTACGGACGCACGGTCGACGGCACCTCAGTCGGAGTCCGAATCGAGGTGCGCAAAGAGCCGATCGGCCCGGTCGCCGCCTTCACCCCGTGGAACTTCCCGGTGATGCTCGCAGCACGCAAGCTCGCGCCGGCTCTCGCCGCCGGATGCCCGATCATCCTCAAGCCCGCCGAGGAGTCTCCGTCGGCGTGCCTGGCCATGGTCAAAGCGATTCAGGATGCAGGCTTCCCCGCGGGCGTGATCGCCGCGGTCACCGGCGACCCGGCGCACATCAGCGAACGGCTCATCTCGTCCAAGGTCATCCGCAAGGTCTCACTCACCGGTTCGGTGCGCGTGGGCCGTCAGCTCATGCAGCTCGCATCTCAGAACCTCGCGGCGATCTCGCTGGAGCTCGGCGGTCACGGCCCCGTCATCGTGTGCGATGACGTCGACGTGGCACAGGTCGCTCAGCTGAGTGCCAGGACGAAGTTCCGCAACGCCGGTCAGGTCTGTATCTCCCCCACCCGGTTCCTCGTCGCCCGCAGTATCTACGAGCATTTCGTCGAGGAGTTCGCTGCGGTCGCCGGTGCCCTCACGCTCGGCGACGGCAGCGCGGACGGCGTGGACGTCGGCCCGATGTGCAGCCGTCGCCGCCACGACGATTTCGCCACGCTGGTGGACGACGCCGTGCAGCTCGGTGCCGTCGCGGTCACGGGCGGGCATTCTCTCGCCGACGCTCGGGGGGGATACTTCTATGCACCCACCGTCCTCCGGGACATCCCGGCCGAGGCCCGAATCCTGCACGAGGAGCCCTTCGGCCCGGTGGCGCTCCTGATCCCCTATGACACCCTCGACGATGCGGTGCGCATCGCGAATGACACCGACTACGGACTCGCCGGCTACCTGTTCACGCACGACCTCGGCCGGGCACAGCTGCTCAGCGAGCGGGTGCGGGTCGGGATGCTGGGAGTCAACAGCTTCCTCGTCAGTACAGCCGTCGCCCCGTTCTCAGGTGTCGGCCTGAGCGGACTCGGCGCGGAGAACGGCACCGAGGGCATCGAATGCTACCTGCATCCGAAGACCGTGGTCATGGGCGTCCCGGCGGGTCTGTCATGAGCGCCGACGCTTCCATCCGGTTCGACACGACGCGCACCAAGGTGCCCAAGGCATCCAGCATCCTCGCCGATGAGCTGCGCACGACCATCGTGCGCGGCAAGTTGCGCCCGGGAGACCCGTTCCTGTCGGAGGGCGAGCTGATCGAGAAGCACGGGCTGAGCCGAGCCACAGTCCGCGAGGCACTGCGCCTTCTCGAGTCCGACGGACTGATCGTCTCGCGACGCGGTCCCGGCGGCGGGCTGCGCGTGGGCCGACTCGATCTGCAATCGACGGTGCGCACCATCGCCATGCATCTGGCGCGCAGCGAGGCGACGCTGGGCGATATGTTCACGTTCCGCCGCCTCATCGAGAGCGAATCGGCGCGCCTGGCTGCCGAGAACGCCACCGATGAGCAGCGCGCCCTCCTCGAGGCGTCGGTGGCGGATGACCCGCATCCGCTCCCGCAAGTCATCGATTTCCATGATCTGATCGCTGAGTGCACCGGCAACGAATTCTTCCGCGTGGTGCAGAAGGTCGTCGTGTCGCTGGCCAGCTGGCACACCCCCGACGAGGGACTCGACGAGCACGATCTCGTCTTCGCCCGGGCCGCGCATGCAAAGGTCGTGCGCATGATCCTGGAGCGCGACGGCGATGGTGCCGCGCGTGCGATGGACAGACATCTTGAGGCCTTCAAGTCCCTCGTCGTCGAACGCGGCAACATCGACAAGCCGGTCATCCGAGCCTCGGCCTGGTGAACGAGCGGTGTCCGGCCGAGCCGGATACCGGTCTCACCAGCGGCGCTGGACCTCTTCCGCCCAGCCGAAGATGTGCTCCACGCGATAGGTCTCTCCATTCGCGAGGCGGATTTCTCCGTCCCACCAGCCGAAGGCCTGATCCTCACGCGTCATGAACAGGTACTTCTTCACAAGTGCGTGGCGGTTATGCACCGGCGTGAACGTCAGGTCGAGCTGGGGGCCGGTGAACGTCCACGGCCTGGTGAAGTCACTGGTGTCGTAGCGCCACTCGACGTCATGGCTCAACTTCTCCAGACGCCCGTCAACGCGCAGCGCGTTCTCCGTCGACGGTGTCCCGTCGGTCCACTTCGCACCCAGCTGGATGCCGATCTCGTGGCCGTCCGTGATCCCGGATCCGCTCGCCCAGTTCCAGAGCACCCGCGCCGGCCATTTGCCCCGCCCGGAATCGAGCGCGGCCCAGGAGACTGCGGGGTCGATCTCGCGTCTCTCACCGTCGACCTCGACCCAGCCCTCGGGGCGCAGGCAGTTGTCCTTGCGAGTGTACTGGTAGCGGCGTGGGGTCCACGGCACGACGACGCCCATCGACTCGTGACCTGCGGGCTCGTGGATGCGGATGCGCGCGCTCACGCGCGCGGCACGCAGCTCCAGCAGCGTGCCCTCGGCATCCGGCGTGATCGAAACGAATGTCGACTTCGTCTCCCGGCTCATCGCCACGCCTGCGGTCTCGGGCAGATCGGAAGCGCCGGGCAACCAGATGGTCTCGCCGTCGTTCACCTCTGTGAGGGTGTGCAGGTCGAGGAAGTAGATCGCGAGCCCGCCTCGATAGTCCGAATGCGAGAAGCTGAACGCGAACACGAAGTCGGGAGTGGAGACAGCCCAGTACTCAAACCGCTTCCGCCGACCCCACCAGCGCATGTTCGCGCGGATGTGCGGGCGGCGCGACCAGGATGCCGCAGCAGAATTCAGATGGTCGCGCGGCCCGACCAGGTCTACGACGCCGCCGACGTGCTCGCGCTCCGACTTTGCCACCGGGCGCGAGAACAGACTGCTCACCACTTGCGCTCGACCTCCTCGATCAGTCCGTACACGTCGCGCACCGCATAGCGGGTGCCGTCGTCGGCGACGACCTCACCACTGTAGGTGCCGAAGCACTGGTCACCCCGCGAGGTGATGATGCGGCGATCGAACATGTGGTGGTGGTAGTTGACGGGCTGGAATGTGAGGTCCACGCGCTCGCCGGTGATGCGCCACGGTGCCGTGAAGTCGCTGTCGTCGTACTCCCACACCAGCTCCTCGCTGATCTTGTGCACGCGACCGTCGATGCGGATCGAGTTCTCGGTCGACGGGGTGCCGACCGTCCACTTCCCGCCGAATTGCAGACCGATCTCATGACCGTCGGTCGTACCGCTGCCCGCGCCCCAGTTCCACTTCGTGTGATAGGGCCAGCGACCGCGCCCGTGGTCGTGGATGACGTACCCGTCCTCGGCACGGACCTCGCGTGCGATGCCGTTCATGGTGACCGTGCCGGTCGCCGGAAGGCAGTTGTCCTTCTTGGTGTATTGGTATCGGCGTGTCGACCACGGCACGACGACCGACATCGACTCCCGGCCGGGCGTGATGTCGACCCGCAGGTCGATCTCGAGGCCGGTGCCCTTGGCATACAGCTGCACGCCCTCGGCATCCGGATCGATGCGCACGACGATCCCGTCAGCCCGCCCTTCGGCAGGGGCGTCATGCAGCGTCACCGGCACGTTGTTGCGACCCGGCAGCCACTTGTTCTTGCGGATGGCCACCTTCTCGCCCGTGGCCAGGTCGATCGCCATCGCCGCGATGTTCGCCCGGTAGTCATGGTGCGAGATGTTCACCACAGCCACGAGCCCGGGCGTGATCAGGCACCAGTACTCGAACCGCTTGTTGCGACCCCAACCCCGCAGACCGGTGTCGTGCAACGGGGTGCGCGACCAGCCGATTGCGGCGGGATTCACGCGGCCGTCCGGCAGGGACAGCGCGACGCGCTCGGTGATCTCGTTCTCGGCCATGACGGTCATCCCTTGGTCGCTCCTTCGGCCATGCCTCGGATCAGCCACTTCTGCACCAGGAGCGCGAAGATCACGACTGGGATGACCGTGAGGGTGCCCACTGCAGCGAGCGCGCCCCAGTTGGCGCCGTTGACGGTGTCACCGGCGATGCCGGCTACGGCTACGGGGATCGTGGTGGCGAAGTTGTTGGTCAGCACCAGTGCGAACAGCAGCTCCTCCCATGCCAGGATCACGCTGAAGATCAGCGCGGAGACGATGCCGGGAAGCGAGATCGGGACGATGATCCGGAAGAAGGCGCCCATGCGCGAGCAGCCGTCGAGCTGCGCCGCTTCTTCGAGCTCCTTCGGCAGCGCGACGAAGAACCCGCGCAGCAGCCACATCACGTACGGGATCAGGAACGAGCAGTACGCCAGGATCAGCACGATGTGCGTGTCGGCGAGTCCGAGGTTGCGGGCGACGAGGAACATCGGCACCGCCAGCGCGATCGGCGGGACGCCGCGCGAGGCGAGGATCAGCACGCCCAGCGTCGCCGCGCCGCGGATGCGGATCCGCGCCAGCGCGTATCCGGCCATGGCGCCCGCGACGATCGACACGATGCTCGCACCGAAGGCGACGATCACCGTGTTCAGCATCCGCTGCGGCACATCCGCATACTGCAGGTAGCTCGTGTACGTCTCGATGGTCGGAGTGAAGAAGATCGTCGGAGGGACGGTGAAGATGTCCTTCGGGAGCTTGAAGGAGGTCATCACCATCCACAGCACCGGGAACAGGAACAGCAGGCAGACGATGACGCCGGCCCAGATGCGCACCAGGTGGGCAGTGCGCTTCTGCGTTCGGTGGGACCTCACTGCGATGCTCAAAACTTCTCCTCCAGCTTGTTACTCATGCGCAGGAACACCGCGGTGAGCACCATCGTGATGACGAGCACGACGACCGACATGGCAGATGCCTCCGCGAAGTGCAGGCCGCGGAACGCCTCTTCGTAGATGTACAGGTTGACCACGTTGGTCGCCTGGCCGGGTCCGCCCTTCGTCGAGGCGAGCACGATGTCGAACATCTTCACGGCACCCAGCCAGCGCACGACGAAGGTCGCGGCGATGATCGGGGTGAGCAGGGGGATGGTCACCTTCGTGAGCGTCTGCCACCAGTTGGCGCCATCGATGCGCGCGGCCTCGAAGACGTCACTCGGCAGCGACAGCATGGCCGCCGCCGCGATCAGGGCGACGAACGGGGTCCATCGCCAGGTGTCGATGAGCACGATCGTGATCATCGCGAGGGTCGGATCACCCAGCCAGTCCAGCGCCGGAGCGCCGAACAGGCCGATGAACCAGTTGACCGCACCCCACAGGGGGTCGAGCAGCTGTCGCCAGATGCCACCGGCGACGACCGGCGCGACGACCATCGGGATGAGGAAGAGCGCCCGGACGACGCCGCGCCCCTTCCACTCGGCGTTCATCAGGAACGCCGTGCCGAAGCCGAGCAGCATCTGGATCGGCAGGGCGAAGAGCAGGTACACGCCCGTGACGAGGATCGAGTTGAGGAAGTTCCGGTTGGTGAGAGCGTCGATGTAGTGATCGAGCCCGACCCATGAGGTGGGGCTGAAGGTGGCCAGGCTCAGTTCCGAGAAACTGATGACGATCGTGTAGATGATCGGATAGGCGAGCACCGCCACGAGGATGACCGTCGCCGGGGTCAGGAAGCTCCACCTGCTGAACAGGTCGATCGTGTGCGTCCTGCGCCTGCTCGGGTGCGTCGTCGTCTGAGAAGAGAGCCTGGCCATGCGATCAGCCCAGCAGCTTCTCGACCTGGTCGGCCGCGTTGTCCAGTGCTTCCTTGGCGCTGATCTCACCCGAGGTGGCGCGGGCGGTCTCGGTCGCGAGGATCTGCTGCACAGCATCCGACTCGGGCAGACGCGGACGCCACATCTCACCTTCTCCCGCGACCTGGAAGCCTTCCGCGAGCGCCGTGAAGACCGGAGCGAGCCATTCGGAGCCGGCTTCGGGCGTGGATGCGAGCGTAGACTTGCGAGCCGGGAACACGCCGAGCTTGTTGGCCTGCCAGACCTCGCCCTTCTTCGAGCTCAGCCACTGGGTGAGTGCCCATGCCGCTTCGGCGTTGGGGCTCTTCGCGCTGACTGCCGCGCTCCAGATGCCGCGGTGCGCACCGGCCATCTTCTCGCCGGCCGGCATGACCTGAATGCCGACCTGATCAGGGGTGAGCGTCGTCGTGTCGGTGTCCACCGCCGTGCCCTTGAAGACGCTGCCCCACATGAACAGGCTGGCGACCTTGCCCTGGCGGAACGCCTCCAGCGACTCGTTGAAGCCGTGCGTGGATGCTCCGGGAGGAGCGAACTCGATCATGTCGATCTGCGTCTGCAGCGCCTTCACACCGTCGGCGTTGTCGAAGGCGGGCTTGTTGTCCTTGTCGAGCAGTTGTCCGCCGTCCGAGTTGAGGACCGTCTGCCAGATGGTCGGGGTGAGCGAATCGCGCGTGAAGTAGGTGTCGGTCGCCCAGACATCGTCCTTGCCGTCGCCGTCGGTGTCGCGCACCAGCTTCGGCGCCTGCTCGAAGAACTCGTCCCACGTCAGCTTGTCCGTGGGGACGGGCACGCCGGCGTCCTGGTACAGCTTCTTGTTCGTGAACATCAGCAGCAGGTTGGAGCGGACGGGCACGCCGTACTGCACGCCGTCCCATTCACCGGCGGCGAGCGGCGCGGCGTAGAAGTCGTCCCAGTCGTAGTCGTCCGCGGTCCACTCCTTAGCGTCCTTCTTCAGATCCAGCAGGGAGCCGGTCTGCGCGAGCTGCGGGATCCACGGGTCGTCGGCGATGATCACGTCGTAGGTCGGCTTGGCGCCGGTCTGGTCGAGCATGCTCTTGGCGAGCAGTTCGGCGTACGGCACGCCGTCGATCTGGACCTTGATGTTCGGGAAGTCCTTGTTGAACTCGGGAACCATGAGTTCTTGCCACTGGTTCGCGAACGCCTCGTTTGCGATCATGCGGATCGAGACGGGCTTGTCGGCCGTTCCGACTCCGCCACCCTCGGGAGCGCCCGCAGAGCCGGAGCTGCATCCGGCGACGACGACCATCGCGGTGGCGAGGAGGCCACCGATCACAGCCCGTCGCGCGGTCTTTCGTAGTGTGTGCGTCATTGCATTCTTCTCATTCCATGTTGGTGGACAGCCGCGCGGGAGTGCGGAGTCGCGGGTGATGAAGGTGTGTCTGTGTCTCGGCCTCGGGGTCTTGCACGCGCGAGATCTCGGCTAGCAAATCGTCTGCTCTCATGACGGTCAAGCTCCCTGCACATACGTGCTGGTGATCTCGCGGGCCGAGTGCTCGTCGATGATCAGATCGGTGATCAAGCCTGCCGCCAATGCACCGCGCAGCGCCGGAACGCGGCTGCGGTCCCCGACGACGCAGACGCGTCGCGGAGTCCGGCGCAGCGCCTCGAGGTCCGGCCCGCTGGAGCGCTCGTTAAGAGCGAGGGCATCGTGACTGCCGTCGGCGCGCACGAACCGGGTGGCGATATCGCCGACCACGCCGGCTGACTCGAGGTCGGCCCGATCGGCGTCGCTGAGGTATCCGCCGCGGTAGACATGACCTGGGATGTCGGACTGGGGAGCGCCCACGCCGAAGACGGCCACGTCCATACGACGATGCAACGCGAGGATGCGTGCGACGCTGCGCTCGCGCCACATCGCCTGCCGGGTCAGCGGATCATCGAAGAACGCGGGAACCGGCAGAGGTTCGGCACGGCCGCTGAACGCCGCAGCGAAGCGCTCGAGGATGTCACCGGCGAAGTCGATCCCGAAGTTCTCCGGGTGAGCTGCGCCGTTGAGCTGCACGATGGTCACGTCGTGCAGTGCGCGCTCGGTGAGATGCCGGCTGACACCCGCCATGGTGGTACCCCAGGCGACGCCGACCACGGTCGACGGCTCGATCATCGCCGACAGGATGCGGCCGGCATGCCGGGCGACCTGCAGGGAGCAGTCCCGGGCGCTCATCCCGCTGGAGACGGGCACGATGTAGGCCGTCGCGCCGTCGCGAAGACGGATCTCGTGCTGCAGCCGCGAGATGCCGTCCGTCGGCGCCTTGATGCGGATGTCGACCAGGCCGGTGTCGCGCGCGTACGTGAGCAGTCGCGAGACAGAGGACCGGCTCATGTGCATCGAGTCGGCGATCGTCTTCATCTTCAGGTCGCGCACGTAGTACAGCTGCGCCGCTTTCAGGGCGAGCTTGGTGCGATCTGCGATCTCAACCATGACTGCTCCTAGAAGGCCGAGACGCCGGTGAGCGCTCGGCCGATCGTGAGTGCGTGGATGTCATCGGTGCCCTCGTAGGTGCGCACCGCCTCGAGGTTGGCCATGTGCCGCATGACGGGATGCTGTCCGGTGATGCCGTCGCCGGCGAGAAGCTCGCGCGTCGACTGCGCGATGGTGATGGCCGTGCGGACGTTGTTGAGCTTGGCGATGCTGATCTGCACGGGTTGCAGCGCTCCGGCTGCCTTGCGGTCCGCGATGTGCAGGGCCGTGAGCATGCCGTTCTGATATCCGACCATCATCTCGGCCAGGCGCGTCTGCACCAGCTGCTTGCCGGCCAGGACGGAGCCGAACGACTGCCGCTCGAGCGCGTAGTCGATGCCGATGGCGAGGCACTCGCGTGCGATGCCCATGACTCCCCAGGAGATGCCGAAACGCGCCTCGTTCAGGCAGCTGAGCGGCGCGGAGAGACCACGGGAGCGCTCGAGCACGGCATCCGCCGGCACCCGTACGTCGACCAGGTCGATCTCGCACTGGATCGATGCGCGCATGGCGTGCTTCTGCGTGATCGGCGTCGCGGTGAAACCCTGCGCGTCGGTGGGAACAACGAACCCGCGGATGCCGTCGTCGGTGCGCGCCCAGACGATTGCGATGTCGGCGATCGTGGCCAGCCCGATCCAGCGCTTGGCGCCGTTAAGCACCCACTGCTCGCCGTCGCGCACCGCCGTGGTGGTTATTGCCCCGGGGTCGCTGCCTCCCGTGGGCTCGGTAAGCGCGAAGCATCCCACCATCCGTCCCGCCGCCATCTCGGGGAGCAGCGCCTGCCGCTGGTGCTCGGACCCGAACTTGTCGATCGCGGTCATCGCGAGCGACCCCTGCACGGAGACGAACGTGCGCCAGCCGCTGTCGCCGGCCTCGACGGCGGCGCACACCAGCCCGTAGGCGACGGGGCCCGCACCGGCGCAGCCGGGCGCGTTCAGGTGCATGCCGAGCAAGCCCGCCTCGGCGAACGCCGGGAGGATCTCCGCGCGGAAGTGCGCGGCTTCGAAATCGTCCTCGATGTGCGGGCGGATGTGCTCGGCGGTCAGGCGCACGGCCTTCTGCTCCCAGGCGCGGTCCTCGGACGACACGCGGTCGTCCAGGTCGAGCAGCCGGTCGACGGCTGCGTATCCGTTCGTGCTCATGCGCTGTCCTTCGGTGAGTCGGTGCCGAGCCGGCGGAGCACTTCCGATGCGCCTTCGCCGAGGGCAGGGGGTGCCAGGGGGTAGTCGACGGACGTCAGGGAGAAGCTGAGGGGATTGCGGATGACGGGAAGGCCGTCACCGGCGTGCACCACGGGCTCCAGGCCGATGCTCTCCGCGAAGTCCACTCCCGCGGCGATGGACTGGATCGGGGCGCTCGGCACGCCGACATCCGTGAACAGCTCGAACCACTCGGCCGCGCCCCGAGCGGCGAGCGCGGCGACGATCTCCGGCCGCAGCGCGTCTCGGTTCGCATTGCGCAGCGTGTTGGTCGTGAAGCGGTCATCAGCCGCCAGATCCTCGCGGCCGAGAGTCGTGCAGAGCCGGGAGAACTGGCCGTCGTTGCCGACGGCGATGATAATCGACAGATCCGCGGTCGGATACGGCTCGTACGGGTACAGACTCGGATGCTGGTTACCCATGCGTCGTGGCGATATTCCGGCCGCGGCGTACGTCTGCGACTGATTCACCATCGACGACAGGGCGACGGAGAGGAGGTTGGTCTCGATGAGCTGACCGAGCCCCGTCAGGTCACGGTGACGCAGCGCTGCGAGGATCCCGATAGCGGTGTGCAGGCCGGTGAACACGTCGAAGATCGCGAAGCCGGCGCGGTGGGGCTCGCCGTCCTCGGGACCTGTGGTGTCCATGAAGCCGCTGAGCGCCTGCACCATGAGGTCGTAGCCTGCGAACCGCGCACCCTTTCCAGCGCCGAATCCGGTGATCGATGCGTACACGAGATCCGGGCGATCGGCGCGCACGCTGTCGTAGTCCAGGCCGAACCGCTGCAGTCCGCCGGCCTTGAAGTTCTCGACGACGACGTCGGCGCCGCGGATGATGTCCTTGACGATCGCGAGATCGCCCTCATCGGCGAAATCGAGGACTATCGAGCGCTTGTTGCGGTTGGCCGACTGGTAATAGGTTGCGACGTCCTCGTGGACGGGCGGTGCGAAACGACGGGTGTCGTCGCCGAGAGAGTTCTCGACTTTGATCACCGTCGCGCCCATGTCGGCGAGGAGCATGGTGCAGTACGGACCCGCGAGCACGCGCGAGAGATCGGCGACGACGATCCCGTCGAGCGGTCCCGGGCGAGAGTCGGCCAGACGCGACGTCATGCGTTCTCCTCCAGGATCAGGTGCAGCAGCGCGGAGGCGATGCACGCCGGGCGGCTGCTTCCCTCGATCTCCACGGTGTGCGTCACGCCCACCCGCACTCCAGCGGCGACGGGTTCGACCGCGTCCAGGACGATCCGATCGCGGATGCGGCTGCCCACGAGGACGGGTTCCGGGAAGCGCACCCGGTCGTACCCGTAGTTGATCCGGCTGCGAGCGCCGTCGATGCGGTAGACCTGCGCGGCCAACTGCGGCAGAAGCGAGAGGGTGAGCAGGCCGTGCGCGACCGTCGCCCCGTAGTCGGTATGGGCAGCGCGCAGCGGCTCGGTGTGGATCCACTGATCGTCACCTGTCAGGGCAGCGAACGCGTCGATGAGATCCTGATCGACGCGCAACCATTCACTGACGCCGAGTTCGGCTCCGGCGTAGTGCGCAAGTTCCGACGTCTGCAACGTCTTCGGCATGGCGGTCCTCATTGATCTGCGTGGCTGTTGGCTTCTCTGTGCACGTTCGTGCGGAGTTGTGAGTTCGGGGTAATGCTCAGTGTAATTAGTGTAAGGATTACACTTGACATCCGCAAGTGCCATCCGACCCAAGGGAAACCGTGACCACCATCACCGCAGAGCGCGAGGCGACCGACTTCTTCCTGCTCATGAATCGACTCGCCCCAAACGAGCGCGAGATCGTCTCACGCGTGCGCCGGTTCGTCGATGATCGTCTGCTGCCGGTGATCAACGACTACTGGGAGCGGGCGGAGTTCCCGCAGGAGCTCGTGCCGGACATCGCCGAGCTGGGGGTCATCGGAACGACGATCTCGGGCAGCGGATGCCCGGGACTCAGCCCGCTGGCAGCCGGACTCGTGGCTCTCGAGATGTCTCGTGGCGACGGCAGTATCAACACCTTCCTCGGCGTGCAGTCGGGCCTGAGCATGGGGACGATCGATCTCCTCGGTTCCCCCGAGCAGAAGCAGAGATGGCTGCCCGGGATGGCGCGACTGGAGAAGATCGGCGCCTTCGCTCTCACCGAGCCCGATCACGGCTCGGACTCGGTCGCCCTCGAGACCTCGGCGACGCTCGACGGCGACGAATACGTCATCAACGGCGCGAAGCGCTGGATCGGCAACGGTCACTGCGCCGACGTCGTCGTGCTCTGGGCGCGCGACACCGCCGACGGCAAGGTGAAGGCCTTCATCATCGAGAAGGACACCGACGGGGCCCACCCCGCCGGGTACCGCGCGGAGGTTATCACCGGGAAGATCGGCAAGCGCGCGATCCTGCAGCCGGACATCACGCTGGTCGACGTGCGGGTGCCCGCCGCGAATCTGCTGGCGAAGTCCACGTCATTCCGCGACGCGAGCGCCGTGCTGGCGCGCACGCGCTCGGGCGCTTCGTGGGAGGCGACCGGTCATGCCATGGCCGCCTATGAGATCTCGGTCGCCTATTCGAAGACCCGCGTGCAGTTCGGCAAGCCGATCAGCGGGCATCAGATCGTGCAGCAGCGCCTGGCGAAGATGCTCGCCGAGATCACCGCCATGCAGCTGATGTGCTTCCGCCTCGCCGAGCTTCAGGACGAGGGCGACCTGACCGGGCCGATGGCGTCCGTGGCGAAGATGTTCACCGCCGAGAAGGGGCGCTGGGTGTGCTCCGAGGCCCGAGACCTCCTCGGCGGGAACGGCCTGCTGCTCGAGAACCACGTCGCACGGCACCTCACCGACATGGAGGTCGTCTACACGTACGAGGGCACCGACACCATCCAATCGCTGCTGATCGGCCGCGAGATCACCGGCGTCTCGGCATTCCGTTGAGCGAGAAGGGGAGCGTCATGCGCTTCGAGGGACAGACGGCCATCGTCACGGGAGCAGCCCGCGGCATCGGGGCTGCGACCGCACTGCGGCTGGCTCGGGAGGGCGCCAGGGTCGCGGTGATCGACCTCTCCCTCGATGCCGCCCAGGATGCCGCGACGTCGATCGTCGCCGACCCGGCCGTCGCATCCGCCGGCGGCGGCGCCGTCGGTCTCGCCGCCGACATGACCGACGCTGAGGCAGTCGATGCTGCATTCAGCGCATTCGCGGCGGCCGAGGGGCGCCTAGACGTGCTCGTCAACAACGCTGGGCTCACCCGAGACGATCTGCTGTTCCGCATGGATCCCGCGAACTGGGATCTCGTCCTGCGCACGAACCTCACATCCGCGTTCCACGGAATACGCTCCGCCCAGCGCTGGATGACACCTGCGAAGTCCGGGTCGATAGTCAGCCTCTCCAGTCGATCAGCTCTCGGAGCCCGCGGACAGGCGAACTACGCGGCCGCGAAAGCCGGCATCCAGGCGCTCACGGCGACCGCCGCGATCGAACTCGGGCCCTACGGCATCCGCGTCAATGCCGTCGCACCCGGCTATATCGCCACAGCGATGACGGCGGCGACCGCGTCCCGCGTCGGCATGACGACAACGGACCATCAGGAGCGCGCAGCCGAAACAACACCCCTGCGGCGCGTCGGCGAACCGGAAGAGGTGGCAGCCGTGATCGCGTTTCTCGCGAGCGGCGACGCCTCATACGTCTCGGGCCAGACGCTCTACATCAACGGCGGCGCGCGATGATCGGGCCGGTGCACCTCGTCGGCGTGGTGCGCACCCCGGTCGGAAGATACGGCGGCGCTCTTTCGCACGTCCGACCCGACGACCTGGCAGCCCTCACGTTGCGCACCCTCGTCGATCGCTCCGGCGTGGACCCGACCGCGATCGACGAAGTGATCCTGGGATGCGCGAATCAAGCGGGCGAGGACAACCGCAACGTGGCCCGCATGGCCGTGCTCTTGGCGGGACTTCCCGACGGCCTGCCGGCGTACACCGTGAATCGCCTGTGCGCCTCGGGAATGACGGCCATAACGACCGCGCACGCTCTCATCGCCTCGGGAGCGGCGGATGTCGTGATCGCCGGTGGCGTCGAGTCCATGTCGCGTGCCCCGTGGGTGTTGCAGAAACCGGAACGCGCGTTCTCCGGCCCGGGCGAGACCTTCGATACCTCGATCGGATGGCGATTCGTCAATCCACGTCTCGCTGCCCGAGAGAGCGCGACTCTGAGCATGCCGGAGACAGCCGAGCTGGTGGCCGAGCGCTGTGGCATCGACCGTGACAGAGCCGACGCGTTCGCACTGGAGAGCCATCGACGTGCGGTGCAGGCGGCCGCTGACGGGATGTTCGACGGTGAGATCGTGGAGGTGCCAGTGGCGGGCGGGGCCGTGCATCGCGACGAGGGTCCCCGCGCGGACACGAGCGCCGCGGCGCTGGGTCGGCTGCGCCCGGTCGTGTCCGGCGGTTCCGTCGTCACCGCGGGCAACTCCAGCAGCCTCAATGACGGCGCATCTGCTGTGCTGGTGGCCAGTGACCGCGCTGTCCGTCAACTCGGACTCAACTCGCGAGCACGCATCGTCGCTCACGCGGCATCCGCTCTGCAGCCGGAGATCATGGGTCTCGGTCCCGTGGAAGCCACGCGGAAGGCACTGGGCCGCGCCGGCTGGGAACTTGACGATCTGGACGCGATAGAGCTCAACGAGGCATTCGCCTCGCAGTCCCTCGCATGCATGGATGCGCTCGACGTCGATGCGGAGCGGGTCAACTCCTGGGGCGGAGCGATCGCCCTCGGGCACCCGCTCGGCTCCTCCGGTTCGCGAATCGTCGCGACGCTCCTGTCGCGTCTCGAGCGCGGCGACCTGCGTCGCGGCCTCGCGACGATGTGCGTCGGAGTCGGACAGGGCACGGCGTTGCTCGTCGAGCGCTGAGTCCCCGACCGGCTCAACTCGCCGCGAGCCTTCTCTTCTCCGCCTCGACGTCGAAGTCGGCGGCCGGCCACTGCGGGTCGATGTCCTCCAGCGCGTCGATCAGCAGTTCCTGCACGGCCAGACGCGCGTACCACTTGTGGTTCGCGGGCACGACGTACCAGGGCGCATCGGGCGTGGAAGTGCGCTGGAACACGGTCCGGTAGGCATCCATGTAGTCGTTCCAGAGCAGGCGTTCGTCGACGTCGCCGGGGTTGTACTTCCAGTGCTTATCAGGACGCTCCAGACGCTCGGCGAGACGCTCCTTCTGCTCGTCGCTCGAGATGTGCAGCATGACCTTGATGATGCGGATGCCGGATGCCGCGACGCGGCGCTCGAACTCGACGATCGCCTCGTACCGGCGCTCGATCTCGGCGGCCTCGGCAAGACCGCGCACCTTGCCGATGAGCACATCCTCGTAGTGCGAGCGGTCGAAGACGCCGATGAAGCCGGGCTGCGGCAGGCGCGGCTCGATGCGCCAGAGGAAGTCGTGCTCGAGCTCTTCGGCCGTCGGCGCCTTGAACGCGGCGAGCTCGACGCCCTGCGGATCGACCCCGCCGACCACGTGACGGACGATGCCGCCCTTTCCCGCAGTGTCCATCGCCTGCAGCACCAGCAGGACGGCATCCTCGGCGACATCCGCGCGTGACCCCGCGAACAGTCGCTCCTGCAGTTCGCCGAGCACCTCGCTGCGCGTTGCGAGTTCCTTCTCGCCGTCGCGCTTGCCTCCGCTGAATCCCGGGGTGCTGTCGGGATCGATCGCGTCGAACGCCGAACCGTCCTCCACGCGCAGAAGTTCACTCGGTCGGCCGGTCCAGGTGTGCTTTCCCATGCAGACATCATGCCTGCCGTCGGCCAGTGTCCGAGGCCCCGGGCACAATCTCCTCATGGACACTTCGCTTCTCGTCATCGTCGTCGCGGTGATCGCCGCGGCTCTCGCCGGTGGCCTCGGATTCGTGCTCGGCATGCTGCGCGGCAGAGCATCGGATGCCGCTGCACAGGCGCAAGCGCATTCGGCTCGCCTGCGCGCCGAATCGCTCGAGCGCGAGGCCGAGACGCTGCGCGCCGAGGTGACCTCGCGCGTGCAGGACGAGCGTGCGATCGGCGAGCGCCGCGTCGCTGAGGCGCGTGCCGCAGGCGAGGCGGCGGTCGCGCAGGTGAAGGGAGACGCCGAGACGCGTCTGAGTGAGGAGCGCGCCGAGCACGTGCGTCGGCTCGCCGAGGTGCGCGAGGAGGCGGACGCGGATGTCGCGGCTGAGCGCGCCCGCGCGGCCGAGCGTCTGGAAGAGCTGAAGGCTGACCAGAAGCGGCTGTCCGACGATTTCGACGCGCTGAGCAGGCGGGCACTGGAGGCGAACTCGAAGGTGTTCCTGGAGCAGGCGGAGGAGCGTCTCAAGCGCAGCCAGAGCGAGGGTGCCGCCGAGCTGCAGAAGCGGCAGGATGCGGTGCAGCAGCTGATCGAGCCGATCCAGAAGACGCTCGACACGGTCAAGACCGAGATGACGACAGCCGAGAAGACCCGGCTGGAGGCGAACGTCGCGCTCAGCGAGCAGCTCCAGTTCATGCGGCAGTCGTCCGAGACGCTGGGATCCGAGACGCGCAAGCTCGTGAACGCGCTGCGGGCCCCGCAGGTGCGCGGCCGATGGGGCGAGCTGCAGCTGCGCCGTGTGGTCGAGGCGTCGGGCATGGTCAACCATGTCGACTTCGACGAGCAGATGCACCATTCCACCGACGACGGTGCGCTGCGCCCCGACCTGGTGGTGCATCTCGCCGGCGACAAGCACGTCGTGGTCGATTCGAAGGTCGCCTTCAACGGGTATCTGGAGGCGATGGAGGCCACCGATGACGCCGTGCGCGCTCAGCGCCTGAAGGCGCACGCCCGGCACCTGCGAAAGCACATCGACGATCTGGGCACGAAGCAGTACTGGGACGTCGTGGCCGGCTCCCCCGAGTTCGTGGTGATGTTCGTGCCGGCAGAGCCGTTCCTCGCAGCCGCGCTGGAGGAGGATGCGACGCTCTGGGAGCACGCCTTCGAGCGCAATGTCGTCATCGCCACGCCCTCGACCCTGATCGCCCTGCTGCGCACGGTCGGACACGCCTGGCGTCAGGATCAGCTCGCACAGGAGGCGCAGCAGATCTTCGCCGTCGGCAAGGAGCTGCACAAGCGGCTCGGCACCCTCGGACAGCACCTGGCGAAACTCGGGCGGAGCCTGAACACCACGGTGGACGCATACAACAGGTTCGCCGGGTCACTGGATCGCAACGTCGTGACCCAGGCTCGCCGATTCAGCGCGCTACAGGGGCTGGATGAAGTGCTCACCGACACCTCCCCTGTGGAAGCGCTCGCGATCGCCCCGCAGAAGGCCGACCTCTACGAGATCGAGCAGGCCGGCGCCGAGCACATCGGCACCGAGCACGCTGGAGCCGAGCAGGCCGGCGCCACGCACGAGGGTGAACGGTACGCCAGCGCCGACGTCGGCGAGATCACGCAGCGTCTGGAATGACCGCGCAGCCGCCGCATTCGCGGGGGCCTCAACGCTCCAGCGGAACCTCGATGATCTGCGGCCCCGCCGCGGGCGATGTCAGCACCTGATCCAGAGCCGACCGCGTGCGCACCTGCGCGAATTCCCAGCCGTAGGCGGCCGCGAGCTCACCCAGCCCGACTGCCTGCGGAGTGTAGAAGGCGCGATCGAGATCCTCCGCCGGCGCCGATGCCGCCACCTCGAGGCCGTCGAAGATCGTGCCTCCGCCATCGTTGCCGACGATCACCTGGATGCGCGGTCGCACCTCGCTCGCCGGCAGCAGCAGGGCGCCGACGTCGTGCAGGAACGCGAGGTCGCCGAGCAGCACCCGCGTCACGCCCGCGGCACCGGCCGCCTGGCTGGCCAGCGCGATGCCGATCGCCGTGGAGACGGTCCCATCGATGCCTGCGAGGCCGCGGTTCGCGTGCACCGGCACCTTCTTGCCGCCGAGCACCTGGTCCGCGACCCGCACGAGCCGCGAAGACCCGAACACGAGCCGGTCATGCGGCCAGGTCGCACGCCAGACCGCATCAGCCAGCAGCTGCCGATCGACCTGCTTGCGTACGGCGTCCAACTCCGCGCGCACGGCGCTGAGCCGTGCGTTCTTGTCCTCCGAGTACAGGCCCTCCTGGTCGGGGGCAGGAGCGCTGAGGTCCACTGCGGCGGCGGCAGAGGCGTTCATCCATGCACCGAGCCACTGCCGGTCGCCGGGGCCGTCGGCCGCGGTCACCGCTCCCACGGCACGGGTCTTTCCGTTGAGGTTCAGCTGCTCGCCTCCGCGGCGCACCGCGACGACGTCCACATCGGTGCGTGCCAGCAGAGCGGCCGCCTCGCGACTGAGCGTGGGGTGTCCGAAGACCACCGCGCGCTCCACACGTCCACCGAGCGAATCGTCGCGCAGCAGCTCGCGATAGCCGTGCACCACGAGCCGGCCGAACCGGGCACCGCTGACGATCTCGGCGAGCAGTGGCCAGCCGCCCGCGTGCGAGAGCTCTTCGGCATCCGCACCGGCATCCGCACCGGCGATCACGATCGTGCGCGGGCCGCGCGCCAGCACGAGCGGCGGGACTGCCGGCCGCACGGGCGCGCTCCCGAGCACGGCAGTGACCGGCCTCGCGCCGGAGAGCGGATCGCGCGCGGGCAGGTTCAGATGCACCGGACCTGCGACGCCCGGGATGCCCGTTCCGGCAATGCCCAGCGATGCCTCCACTGCCTGCTCGCCGAGGCCGGCCCAGGCCGACCCCGCATCCGCGGCGGTCACGGATCCCGGCGCCTCCGTCGCATCGGCGGCGTGTCGCGCGAAAACACGCCCCGCAGCATCCGAACGCTCCGAGTCCCGGGACGCCTCCGGAACGGGAGCGTCGACCTGCAGACGCACGAAGGAGCCGAACAGTCCGGGCTGGATCGTGGCCTGGTTCGCGCCGACGCCGCGCAGTTCCGGCGGACGGTCGGCTGTCAGCAGCAGCAGCGGCACACCCGAGTGGAAGGCCTCCATCGCGGCCGGCAGCAGATTGGCGGCCGCCGTGCCCGAGGTGCATACCACCGGTACCGGCAAACCCGTCTCGCGAGCGATTCCGAGCGCGATGAAGCCCGCGACCCTCTCATCGATGCGCACGTGCACTCGCAGCGCCCCGCTGCGCGACAGGTCCATCGCGGCGAGCGCGAGCGCCTGCGAGCGCGACCCCGGCGAGAGCACGAGATCGCGCACGCCGTTCCCGATCAGCTCCGTGAGGAGCTCGGCCGCCGCGTCACTCGCCGGCGACACCGTCACGAGCGCGGGTCCGCGCCGTCGGACTCGTCGTCGAGCCGGGCGAGCTCTGCTTCCAGTTCGCGGATGCGGGCGTCCTGCTCGGCATTGCCCATTCGCCGCAGCACCTGCGGGTCATCGTCCGGAGGGACCACGTACCCGGTATCGACCTCGCCCCGGCGCAGACGGCCGAGGGTGAACCACAGGATGCCGCCGACGACGGGAAGGAGCACGACGATGAGCACCCAGACGGCCTTCGAGACACCCCGGTGCCGCGTCGCCGGCTGCACAGCGCAGTCGACGATGCTGTACACCCAGAACACGACGGCGAGGAATCCGCCGACGATCAGTACACGTGCCATGGCTCCAGTGTAAGTCCGCCCGCGATGAGCAGTCTGGACACGGCATCCGTCTTCGCCCTCCGATGCCGTCGGGACCGCACAGCCTGCGCCTAATCACCGCTCCTAGACTGAGGCCGTGAAGAAGTTGCCACCCCTCCTCGTCTATACCGTGCTGCGGTTGCTGGCGTTCCTCGTGCCCCTGGCGATCATGTGGCTCTTCTTCCCGATCTTCCGCGAGTTCTGGTGGCTGGCCGCACTTTTCGCCGCGCTGATCGGCATGAGCATCTCCCTGCTCTTCCTGCGCACCCCGCTCTCGCAGACCTCGCGCGAGATCTACGAGCGGCGTCGACGCGGCGGGTCGGACGAGTCGGTCGAGGACGACGCGAACGAGTGACCGCCTCCTGATGCGCCGGAACCGCGGTCAGCGTCGAAAGCTCAGGTGCATCGTGCCGCTCTCCGCCACCTCGCTGGTGACCTCGTAGTCGGTCTCCAACCCGCGCAGCCCGTCCCAGATCCGCTCCCCGCGCCCGAGCACGATCGGGGCGACCGCGAAATGGATCCGATCGACGAGGCCGGCCTCGAGGAACTGTCGAACGACGTCGACACCTCCACCCACGCGCACATCAGCGCCGTTCGCAGCCTCGACCGCGCGGGCCAGCGCGTCCTGCGGTGATGCGTCGACGAAATGAAACACCGTGCCGTTGTCGAACTCGATCGACGCACGCGGTGCGTGGGTGAGCACGAACACGGGTACTCGAAACGGCGGCTCCTCGCCCCACCAACCACGCCAGTCCGGGTCATCCGCGTTCAGCTGCAGGCCGAACATCCCGGCGCCCATGATCTCGGAGCCGGTGCCGTCGAAGTAGGCGCTCGCATACTTCTCGTCGATGCCCGCCGTGCCTTCTCCTGAGGTGTCGCCGAGCACGCGCTCGCGGAAGGTGCGCGTCGCTGTGTATGCCGCGACGAGTCGTTGCCAGTCATCGCCGAACGGATTCTCGGTCGTCTGATCCGTCGTCGTCGCGAAGCCGTCCAGCGAGATGTTGAGGTCTACCCTCACTGCCATGCGCGCCTCCTCAGGCGTAGTCGGGGTTGGTGGCTCGGCCGTCCAGCCACAGCGTGTCAGAGGGATCGCCGTGCGCGCCACCCTTTCCGACGTGCTTCGCGCTGATCTGCGGGCCCTTCGTGATCACGTGCACGAGCGCCATCCCGTATCCGCGGGAGAGATCGTGGTCCGCCTTCAGCCACTCCAGGATCGGAGCGGCCTTCGTGTCGGGGCCGAATCCCCGCTCCGTGGCCATCTCGATGTACTGGCGCGGCGTCAGACCGGTCTTGGTCTCGATGTTGTCGAGATAGGCCTGGAAGGACATGGTTCGGCTCCCTTCAGTCGAGGTCGGTCTGGATCATCACCGGCGAGGCATGGATGCAGATCAGACGCATCGTGCCCGCACCGGTGTTCGTGTACTTGTGCGGCGCGAACGCGGGCCCGGTGACCGTGTCGCCCGCAGTGGCGCTGATCCGCTCGTCGCCCACCTCGAAGGTGGCCTCGCCTTCCAAGAGCACCCAGGTCTCGGGATACGGATGCCAGTGCAGCCCCGAGCCCTGTCCCGGCTGGTTGTCGATGTAGAAGTACGACACCGCCGCCCCGTGATCGCGTCCTTCGAACCGCCTGCTCGACCCTGTTCCGAGCGGGATCTCGGCCGCTCTCACCAGGGTCGGCTCCGCCAGTGTCTTCATCGTCGTGATCCCCTCCGTGTTCGTCGTCTGCCTTCACCCTTCCGTGCGCGGACGCGACCCTCTAGAGTTTCGATGTGCATCGAAACTCCGGTGACGCGCGCTCCCGGGTCGAGGGCGTGGATCATCCCGATCACCGTGTCGACTTCCGCCTGACCCCGGGCGACATCCAAGCCGTGCGCTTCGGGATCTCCCCTGGCCACGAACTCACGCACGCCACGCGCATCCTGCTGCGCCCAGCGCAGCATCCTCTGCAGTGGGGCTGGCTGCGGCAGGTGCGCGACCGCGTCCCGCGCGAGCCTCTGCATCTGTTGGCGCAGGTGCTCGGAACCGATGGATACATGCCCGACTTCCTGACTGCGGACGCGCACTGGGACATGACGCCGGCCGACGAGCTCGCGGCGCTTGTCACCGCGCCGATCCCGGGCATCATGCTCGATCTGGACAAGCGCATCGCGCGCTCCAGCGGTGCTGAGCGGGCCGCGCTTCAGCGGATGCGCGATGATCCCGTGCGAACGCGCACGCTCGTCGCGCAGGCGTGGGAGGAGTTGTGGGATGCCGTGCTCGCGCCGGTGTGGCCGCAGCTGGAGCGGATGCTGCGTGCCGACATCGCCGTGCGCGCCCGCACGATCATCGCCGACGGGCTCGCCGGGATGGCCGGCGGCCTTCATCGCACGGTCCAGTGGAGCGACGGAGCAGTGCGCGTGCAGCTGCGCCGACACAGCGAGGACGTCGACTGCCGGGGCTCCGGCCTGGTGCTGGTTCCGTCGGTCATGTCCTCCTGGGGCTGCATGGTGATCACCGAGCCGCCCGCGCAGCCGACCCTGTTCTATCCGGCGCGGGGCGTGACAGCGGGGTGGGCACGGGACAGCACCGAGCTCGAGAAGTCGCTGGGCGCCCTGCTCGGCCCGGTGCGCTGCAGCATCCTGCTGCGCGCCCACATCGCGCGCACCACCTCGCAGGTGGCAGCGGATGCCGGAATCGCGGTGTCCACGGCATCCCACCACCTGACCGTGCTCCGCGGCGCCGGGCTGGTCGCCAGCTCACGCGAGGGGAACCGGATGCTGCACCTGCGCACCCCGCTCGGCGAGGCACTGGTCGGCGCGAGCCTCTGAGACTCAGAGCTCCGGCGGCATCAGGCCACGAGCGCCCAGTAGATGAGCACGGCGTAGCCGACCGAGGACAGCGAGGTGAGGCTCAGCGCGATCACCAGCTCACGCGGTTCGCGGTAGGTCCAGACGATGAGGATGGCGGGGAGGATCGCGAGCAGCACCAGCAGCGACAGCCAGGCGACCGGGTACAGCAGCACCGCGAACACCGCGGCGATGACGAACGGCGCCAGGGCGAACAGCGTGTAGACGACCTGCGTCGCGCGTTTGCCGATCAGCACCGTGAGCGTGCGCTTGCCGACCTCGCGATCCTGCTCGATGTCGCGCAGGTTGTTCGCGAGCAGCACGGCGCAGGCGAACAGTCCGGCAGCGATTGCGGCGAGCCAGGCCTCAAGAGGCAGGGCGAACGACTGCACCCAGGTCGTGCCGAGCACGGCGACGAGGCCGAAGAAGACGAAGACGAACAGCTCGCCCATGGCGTTGTAGCCGTAGGGGCGCTTGCCTCCGGTGTAGAACCAGGCGGCGACGATGCTGATGGCGCCGACCGCCAGCATCCACCACTGCTGGGTGCGAATCACGACCGCAAGACCCGCGACGGCGGCGAGCGCGAAGAAGACCAGCGCGGCGATCAGCACCTGCCGGGGCGAGACGCGCCCCGATGCGGTGAGACGCGCGGGCCCGACGCGGACGGCGTCGGTGCCGCGGATGCCGTCGCTGTAGTCGTTCGCGAAGTTCACGCCGACCTGCAGCAGCACGGCCACGGCGAGGCAGGCGAGCGCGATCACCCAGTGCAGCTCGCGGTCGGTCACCTGCGCGGCGCCGGTTCCGAGGATGACCGGCGCGATCGCGAGGGGCAGTGTCCGCAGACGCGCCGCGCCGATCCAGTCGCCGGCGGTCACCGGACCGGCCTCGATCACGGGACGCTTGGCCGGGTTGCCGCTGGTGCGCTTCTTCTTGGTACGGGATGCCACGGTCGGAAGCCTACTGGCTCGACCGATCCGCGCCGTGAGAAATCAGATTCTGCGTGAGACGCCACCTCCCAGATGGTTTTTCGTGCGCGATGTGGTTTCTCGGCAGGCGGATGCCGTGACGGCCGCCGAGTACTCTCGAAGAGTGACCGATCAGCCTGCCCGTGCCCTGTATCCGCAGGCGGATTCCGTAGAGGATTTCGCCCACAACCTCGCCGACGTGCGGGCGAACATCGCCGCCGCTGCGGAGCGCGCCGGACGCGATGCCGGCGGCATCCGACTGCTGTCGGTGAGCAAGACCGTCCCCGAAGAGCGACTGCTGCTGGCGATCCGGGCCGGCGCGGTCGACCTGGGCGAGAACAAGGTGCAGGAGGCCAAGCGCAAGGCCGAGAACCTGGCCGATCAGGACCTGCGCTGGTCTGTGATCGGACACCTGCAGACCAACAAGGCCAAGGATGTCGTCGCGTTCGCCGACGAGTTCCAGGCGCTGGACAGCATCCGCCTCGCCGATGCCCTCGACAAGCGTCTGCAGGCCGCCGGGCGCTCACTCGATGTCTTCGTGCAGGTGAACACCTCCGCGGAGGAGTCGAAGTTCGGCCTCGAACCGGCCGACGCTCTGGCGTTCCTCGAGGAGATGCAGCATCGCGACAGCCTGCGCGTGCAGGGTCTGATGACCCTCGCGCTGTTCACCAGCGACACCGAGCGCGTGCGGGGCTGCTTCCGCATCCTGCGCGACCTGCGCGATCAGGCCCGCGAACGCGACCTGGTCGGACCGGGAGGCCTCTCCATGGGCATGTCGGGCGACTATCAGGCGGCCATCGAGGAAGGTGCGACGGTCGTGCGCGTCGGCCAGGCGATCTTCGGCGCCCGCCGCACGCCCGACTCCGAGTACTGGCCGGGCTTCGCGAAGTGAGCGCGGCAGACTGGGCACAGGGCCGCGAGCGCTGGGAGCTGGACCGGCGTCCAGCACACGTGCTGCTGATCGGCTCGCAGGTCGCCTTCGGCTCGGTCGGCATGAACGGCGTGCTGCCGATGCTGGCGGACCCCCGCGTCGTGCCGCTGCCGACCATCGTGCTGAGCAACCTGCCGCACTATCCCAGCGTGCACGCGAACCCGATGCCCGCGGAGTGGCTGGCCGGCAGCATCCGCGATCTCGAAGCGCTGGGCGTGCTGGACGAGATCGACACGGTGTGCACCGGGTACTTCGCCACCCCCGATCAGGTGGCCGCCGTGGCGGATGCCCTCGAACCTCTCGTCGCACGCCGTCCGCGGCTGCGTGTGCTGGTCGATCCGACCCTCGGCGACTCCGACGTCGGGATGTACACCGACCCGGCTGTCGCCCCGGCGCTGCGCGAGCGGATGCTGCCGCTGGCCACCGGCATCGTGCCGAACGGCTTCGAGCTCGGTCTGCTGGCCGCCGGCGCCGCCGCGTCGGATGCCGAGGCGGCGGCGAGGGCGCTGTTCGGTGCGCGTACGGAGTGGGTCGTGGTCAGCGGCGGCTCGGCATCCGGCGGTCCGGCCCTCGTGGACCTGGTCGTGACCCGCGACGGGGTGGACCGACTGGAGCATCCGCTGATCCCGACCACCGTCAAGGGCACCGGCGACGCCTTCGCGGGCGCCCTGCTGGCGGCGCTCCGCGCCGGTTGCCCGGTGGCGGATGCCGTCTCGTCGGCAGCCGCCGCAGTGCGCGCCCTCCTCGCCTGACTTCAAGCCCATCTGTTTGTGCCGTGTGCACGCGGAAAGCGCTTGGTGGGGTGCGTAAGGCACAAATAGACGGGCTCTGCAGGTCAGATGATCGGGCGACGCTCGTAGTAGGTCTGCAGGACGACTGTGGTGTGGGTGCGCACGTTCGCCGTGAGGCGGATGTCGTTGACCAGCTGTTCCAGCGCGCGTGGTGAGGCGACGCGCACGAACAGCATGTAGGCCGCTTCGCCGGCGATCGAATGGCACGCCTCGATCGCGCTGAGGTGCTCGAGCAGTTCGGGGGCGTTGTCGGGCTGGGCCGGGTCCAGCGGCGTGATCTCGACGAATGCCGACAGCGGTACGCCGACCTCCTCCGGGTCGAGCACAGCCTGGTAGCCGGTGATGACGCCGCGACTCTCGAGTCGCTTCAGTCGCGACTGCACAGCGGACGTCGACAGCCCCACCTCCTCGGACAGCTGAGCCAGGGTCGCCCGCCCGTCCCGGGAGATCGCGGCGAGGATCGTGTGGTCGACAGAGTCATCCATACATGGAAGAATATCGGTTGAACCCGGGTTTGACCGGATTATTTCCATGCATCCTTCGATCGGAGGTCCCGATGTCCCTCATCACCGCCCACTCTCAGGCCATCATCGGCGAGCCGGAAGTCGTAGAGGATGCCTCGCAGGTCGAGACCAGTGCCGCGTGGCACCAGCTGAAGGATGCGGCGATCGCGCTGCGCCCGCTGCAGATCAAGGATGGTTCCGTCCCTGAGGCCGCGGACCACGAGTCCGCCGCGCAGCACGTCGCCGCGATCGTCTCCGGCATCCGTGCTCTCGCCCCAGCCTTCCCGCACGACGCGGAGTACCTCGATGCGCTCGTGGTCGATTTCCAGCGCTGGGTCGACGGCGGCTTCGCCGAGCCCGACTTCCTCGACTCGCTGATGGCCTTCCAGCCGCAGCTGCACCGCATCGACGGCATCCGCCACCTGGTCGTGTTCCCGATGTACACGCAGAACGGTTCCAGCGAGCGTCTCGTCGAGGCCCTCATCGTCGAGACGATCTGGCCGGAGTTCATCGCCGAGCTCGAGGCCGGTGACTACAGCAACAAGCTGTTCGTCTCTCTGCGCCTGATCGACTTCACCCCTGGCTACGACACGAACTCGGCCGTGCTGTTCCCCGAGACCGTCGCCATGCGCGAGATCCCGAGCTTCACCTGGGGAGCGATCTTCCAGGACCGCGAGGCCGCCCGCTACCGTCGCGTGGTGCGCGCGGCATCCGAGATCACCAACCTCGAGCTGCCCGAGCGCGCCGCGAAGATGCTCGATGACCAGACGGTCACCGAGAAGACGTTCGTCATGTGGGACATCATCCACGACCGCACCCACATGCGCGGCGACCTGCCGTTCGACCCGTTCATGATCAAGCAGCGGATGCCGTTCTTCCTGTACTCCCTCGAGGAGATGCGCTGCGACATGACGGCCTTCCGCGAGTCGGTGAAGATCGAGCGCGCGTTCGACGCCCGCGTCGCGGCCGGAGAGCAGCTCACCGCGGCCGAGCGGGAGATGCATGACCACGCGCACCTTGTGCAGTACGCGGTGATCTTCGACCGGATCTTCCGCTTCGCGATCACCGGCAACCGCACGCGCAACTACGATGCCGTCGGCGGCCAGCTGCTGTTCGCCTGGCTGCACCAGCGCGGTGTGCTGCACTGGACCGACACCGCCCTCGCCTTCGACTGGGACAACGTGCCCGACGCGGTGGTGGCGCTGGGAGATGCGATCGACGACCTGTACTGGCACTCGATCGACCGCCCGAAGATCGCGCACTGGCTCGCGGCCTACGAGTTGGTCCGCGGCACCCTCACACCGCACCCCGCCTCGCAGTGGGCCCGAGGCCTGTCCGACGAGATCCTCGCCGGCGCGCCGAAGGGCTACACCGACGCCGTGATGGACGACGAGTTCCCACTGTCGATGTTCTTCGAGACGCTGAACAAGAAGATGAAGCCGGTCATCGAGTCGACGGTCGGCATCCGCGGCACCGATCTGTAGTCGGCACCGACTGGCAGGATGCAGATGTCGGCAGATGCGACGGATGTCGGCGGAGACGCCAGGAATCCGCCGACATCCGTCGTCTGGGCCGACATCTGCGACAGGAGAAAGTCATGAACCGCACCGTCCTCCTCGCCGGCGCGACCAGCGCCGCAGGTCTGACCACAACCCGCGCGCTCATCGCCGCCGGGGCCCGCGTGATCGTGACCGGTCGGTCCGCCGAGCGGCTGGCAGCGCTGTCGGATGCCGGTGCGCGGCCCGAGGTCGCGGATGCGACGTCGTTCGGCGAGATGACCGCCCTCGCCGAGCGGATCGGCCCCGTCGACGCCGTGATCCCGCTGGTCGGCGGATGGCGCGGCGGCGGCGGCCTCGCGGGCCAGAGCGACGAGGACTTCGACACCCTGCTGCCGGCGTTCCAGGCCGTGCGCGCGACCAGTCGCGCCTTCGACGCGGCGATCAGGGCGTCGGATGCTGGTCGCTTCGCGATCGTGTCGTCGACCGCCGTCGAGCGCCCACTCGCGGGCGGCGCGAACTACGCGAGCATGAAGGCCGCCAGCGAGGCCTGGGCGCGTGCTGTGGCCCAGGGCCACGCCAAGGCCGCCCGGGATGCCGATGAGCCGCTGCGCGCGGCATCCGTCGTCTTCCGGGCGAAGGGCGCGCTCGATCCGGATGCGCTCGCCCGCGCCGTCGTCGGCCTGTGGGACGCGGATGCCGCCGAGCTGAACGACTCGATCATCGCGCTCTGATCCGCTGGCCGGTCACCGCGGCTCACCCTGCTCGTGATTCTGCGCGTCGTCGTCGTGCGGCGACTCGACCGGCTCCGACGGCACGCGGCCTCCGCGGGCTGCGACCGGGTCGAGCGCGGACTCGGAGGCGACGGGCGGGTTCTCCTCGTCGGCGGACTGCGCCCCCGCATCAGCCGGCGCGCGGGCGTACAGCTCGGTGAGCAGACGATACGAGCGCGTGAGGAAGGCGAGCGCGCCGACGATCGCCATGATGATGCCGGCGAACAGGCAGATCAGGGCGATGCCGCGGGCTTCACCCTCGCCGAGCAACCAACCCCACTGCATCCGTCCTTGCTCCCCGCGCATGTACGGGATGATCAGGAACTCCGCGAGCGGCGCGATCAGGAACGCGGTGACTGGCGCGGCCGCCGCCTCGCACGCCTGTGCCACTCCGAACACGCGGCCCTGTCGGGCGAACGGCACGACCTTCTGGATCACCGTCTGCTCGGCCGCCTCCACGGGCGGCACCATCATCATGTAGAACCACATTCCCACCACGTACAGCGGCCACCACTCGCGCAGCATGAACACTGCTCCGAGCAGCCCCATGCCGATGACGATCAGCAGCATCGTGCGCACAGGACGCCGGCCGAGGCCGAACTTCGCCACCAGCGCTGCGCCGATGAGGAAGCCTGTCGAGGCGACGGCCAGCACGATGCCCCACAGCTGCGCCGAGAACAGGGTCAGCCCGTACGGATCCATCAGCGCCATGTATACGCCGCCGATGAGATTGTTGAACGTCGAGAAGACGATGAGCGCGAACAGCCCGGGTGCCTGCCGGATCGCCAGAGCGCTGCCTCGGAAATCGAGGGCGCTGAGAGCGTCGGGGTCGCGCTGCGGCGCGCTCTCGGGAATGCGCACGAACAGCAGGTGCACGAAGGTGAGAATCATCGCGACGATCGCGATGAGGAGCGTCCAGCCCATTCCGAGGAAGCCGATCGACAGCCCCGAGAAGACGCTCGTCACGAGGAACGCGATGCCCTGCACCGTGCCCACCAGGCCGTTGGCGTTGGCGTGTCTGTCCTCGGGGATCAGCAGGGTGACCGTGGTCGACAGGGCGATGCTGCGCAGCTGCTCGATGACACCGCCGAAGAGGATGATCAGCGCGAACAGCCAGAACCACACGCCGCCGATGTCGAGCAGCTCGGTTTCGGGATGCCAGAGATAGAGCATCCCGGCGGCGGAGAATGCGACGGCCGAGACGACACTGGAGGCGACCATCACGGTGCGCTTCCGGTACCGGTCGACGATCGTGCCGAACACCATCGAGAAGAATGCGACGAGCAGCATGTACGCCCCGCCGATCACGCCCGTCGCCAGCACGGACTGCGTCTCGATGTAGACCCAGAACGTGAGCGCGAACCACAGGAAGCTCGTCGTCACGTTGGCGATGAGCGTGTTCACCAGGACGTTCGCGAACGCCCTCGTCTCGACGGTTCCCTTCACTCGTCCGAGGCTAGTCACACGCACCGACATCCGACAGGGTTCCGCAAGGATTCCGCGTGCCGACGAAGAACTAGGCTGATCCAGTGAGCACTCTGCATGACACCGCTGTGCGCGGTTTCGCATCCGACAACTACTCCGGCATCCACCCCGAGATTCTCGCGGCCATCGCGGCGGCCAACGACGGCCACCAGATCGCCTACGGCGAAGACCAGTACACCGAGCGGCTGCAGCAGGTCTTCGCGCAGCACTTCGGCGAGGGCGTGCAGGCGTTCCCGGTGTTCAACGGCACCGGCGCGAACGTCACCGCACTGCAGTCGATGCTGCCGCGCTGGGGAGCGGTGATCTCCGCATCCACCGCGCACATCAACGTCGACGAGGGCGGTGCGCCCGAGCGCATCGGCGGCTTCAAGCTGCTGACAGTCCCGACCGACGACGGCAAGCTCACCCCCGAGCTGGTCGACCGCGAGGCATGGGGCTGGGGCGATGAGCACCGCGCTCAGCCGCTGGTCGTCTCCATCACGCAGTCCACCGAGCTCGGAACCCTCTACACGGTCGAGGAGATCACGGCTCTCGCCGACCACGCGCACGAACGCGGCATGAAGCTGCACATCGACGGCGCCCGCATCTCCAACGCCGCCGCCGCGCTCGACGTGCCGCTGCGCGCCTTCACCACGGATGCCGGGGTCGACGTGCTCAGCTTCGGCGGCACGAAGAACGGCGCCATGCTCGGCGAGGCGATCGTCGTATTGAACCCGGCGGCCTCGGACGGCCTCATCTACAGCCGCAAGTACAACATGCAGCTGTCGTCGAAGATGCGCTTCGTCTCGGCGCAGCTGATCGCGCTGCTGGAGGGCGACCTGTGGCTGCGCAACGCGCGCCATTCCAACGCGATGGCTCAGCGTCTGCGCACCGCGGTGGAGGCGGGGCTGGCCGACGGCAGCATCCGCGGTGTCGGTTTCGCCCAGCCCACCCAGTCCAATGGCATCTTCGCGACGCTGCCCGACGGCATCGCCGACCGGCTGCGCGAGAGCTTCCGCTTCTACGACTGGGATGCCTCGCGCAACGAGGTGCGCTGGATGTGCAGCTTCGACACCGAGGAGTCCGACGTCGACGCGTTCGTCGCCGAACTCGCCCGCCTGACTGCGGCCTGACGGCCCGTCTTCTTTCGCCGAGCCCCCTGCCTGCATACGTCTGCAGGTAGGGGGCTCGGCGGTTACCGGAGGTGTCGGCAACTCGATGCCGGCCGTTCTGGATGCCGACCGAATCTACGTTCCCGCCCGAGTGCGATCGTCCGCGAGCAGTCCCAGCACCTCGGCCACCGCGTAAGCGTCCTCAACCCGATGGAGTGCCTTCGTCCTGCCCTCGCCCACTTTCAGGCCGAGATCGCCATCTCGAAGAACAGCGAATCCATCCTCATCCGTGACATCATCGCCGGCGTAAAGAACGGCGCTGGCACCGACATGCGTTCGCAAGAGCTCTATGCCGTCGCCCTTCGTGGCGTCTCGCACGGCGAACTCGAGGATGTCCTTGCCGTCGCGATCGAGGAAGCCGCCGATCCGCTCGGCAGCGACGCGCGCCTCAGCATGCACAGCACTCACGGCGTCGGGATGCAGCAGGCGGGTGTGCACGCCGAAGCCCACTGGCTTGTACTCGAGGACTGCGCCGGGAGTTCGCTCGACGAGATCGCCCAGGGCTGTGCCCAGAACATCGAGCCGGCGGCATTCGTCGGCATCGAGTCCGAGATCGATGTCTGCTCCTCCCAGACGCACCTCCACACCGTGAGAGCCGACCAGCAGGGCGCTCTCATCGGACTCCGTGACGCGGACGAGGGATTCCATGGGCCTGCCCGAAACGAAGGCGACCCAGGTATTCGGCAGCGCATCGAGCCGTGCAACGGGTTCCGTCGCTGCGGCGAGCACCCTTGCCGCGTACGGGTCGTCGACCAAGGGGCTGACCGTGCCGTCGAAGTCGAGCGCCACCAGCAGTCGCGGTGTCGATGCCAGCTCCCGCACTGCGGCTCTCAGCCGAGGCTCTATCATGGCCGACCCGGTCATCCCTTCACCGCCCCTTGCGTGATACCGCTCACGAAACTGCGCTGGAAGATGAGGTAGACGACGACAATCGGGGCGATCGCGATGATGCTCGCTGCGGACAACAGTGGAACGTTCGTCGAGAACTCGCCCACGAAGAAGCCGAGGCCGGCAGGTGCGGTGCGCATGTCCGGGTCCTGAATGAGCACCAGCACCAGCAGGAACTGATTCCACGACCACATGAAGAACAGCACGCACAACGTGGTGATCGCCGGCCATGAGATAGGGACCAGCACACGACAGAGGACCACCAGATCCTTGGCGCCGTCGATCCTCGCCGACTCGACGAGCTCGCGCGGAATTCCCGCGAAATGGGTCTGCATCCAATAGACGCCGAACGGCATGAACAGCGCGGTCTCCGACAGCGCGACACCGAGATACGAGTTGGTGAGACCGAGTGGCATCAGGTTGAAGTACAGCGCGACGACGACCAGTTCGATGGGCAGGGTCAGTCCCAGAACGAAGGCCAGCGAGATGCCCTTCGCGCCCGGCGGTCGCAACAGAGCGAGCGAGAAGCCGGCGAGTGTCGATAGCACCAGGGACAGCGGCACCACGATCGCTGCAATGATGACGCTTGACAGCAGGAAACGACTGAAGCGGCCCTGCGTCCAGGCCGCGGCGAAGTTCGACCACGACCACTCAGTCGGAATACTCAATCCCGCCACCTGCGAGTCGGGCGAATGCAGGGAGGCGAGCACGATGCTCACGAACGGTGCCAGAACGACCACCGCGAAGATGGATAGAACGACGTAGCGGACCGACTGCCCGCCGATGCTGGCCTTCACGACTTCTCCCTCAGCGCAAAGCGGATGACACTGACCACAGCGATGATCAGCACGGTCAGCGTCACGGCCAGAGCGCATGCTGCGCCGATCTGGGTCTCGTTGAACGCCAGCCGATACACGAGAAGGCCGGGCACAGTGGTCTGGTTCACGGGTCCACCGTTCGTCGTGACGTAGACGAGGTCGAAGCTCGCGAGTCCGGCAATGGTCGTGATGACGCCTGCGATCGTGATCTCGCCGCGCAGACTCGGAAGGGTGACGGAGAAGAACTGCCGGAAGAATCCGGCCCCGTCGATCGACGCCGCTTCATAGAGCGCCGTATCGATCTTCTGCGCCCCAGAAAGGAACAGCACCATGCATAGACCGCTCACGCACCACGTTCCGATGAAGCCGATGGCGATGAGAGCGAGGTAATAGTCGCCCAGCCACGCGTGAGCGATGGACGAGAGGCCGACTGCGCTGAGGAACTGGTTGACCAGGCCGTCCTCCGCGTACATCCATCGCCAGGTGATTCCCACGGCGACCAGAGGCAGCACCTGCGGCAGGAAGAACACTACGCGGAAGAATGTGATCCCGCGCCGCACCTTTCCCATCAGCAATGCTGTCATCGCCAGTCCGAGCGCGACCGGGATGAACGAGAAGAAGAAGATCAGAATGAGCGAATGGACGATCGATCCGTAGAGCAGCGGATCCTGGAAGAGATCGACGTAGTTCTGAAGACCCACGAACTGGGGCGGCATAATGCCATCCCATTCCAGGAGAGAGATGTAGACAGTGTTCATCGCCGGCCAGATCGCGAAGAACCCGTAGATCGCGGCCGCCGGCAGGATGTACAGCAGGGCCTTCGCACCCCGTCGGCGTACCGCCCACTTCCGGTGAGGGCTTGATGACAAGGCGGGTGCCGTGCGGCGAGCAGAAGATGCTCGCCGCACGGTGCCCCCAGTCAGGACAGCATGATCAGTCATGGAAGTCTGACCACTCCCCCTGCAGAGACCTCAGGAACTCCTCCGGCGTCGTGTGACCGGAGATCAGACCCTGGATACCGGGCTTGAGCTTGTCGATCATCCCCGGCGAAGCCGACCCGGGGAACGAGACGATGCCCGATCCGTCGATGACGTCCGCGAAGTTCGCTGCCACTTCGGAGTTCACACCCTTGGTCTTGATCTCAGTCGACGTATTGACGGGCATGTAGCCGCCATCCACCTGCATCTGCGCAGCCTCGGGCGAACTGAGGTAGTTCAAGAATGCGGCAGCGACGTTCGGATGCTTCGACTTGGACGAGATCGAGAATGCCACGCTGGATCCGGGAGCGACGGCAGGCGAATCAGCTGTCTTCCCCGGCAGCGCGAAGAAGCCCACATTGTCGCCCATGCTCGTCATCAGTGCGCTGGTGTTCCAGTTTCCCGTGAGCAGGAAAGCTCCCTTGCCCTGGGTGAAGTTCGCCAGTGCGTCACTGTCGGAGACGGCGTTCGCGTTCGACGGGATATACCCGGCTTCGGCCCATTCCACGATCTTCTGAGCTGCCTGCTGGGCACCTTCGTTTTCGATCGAGGCGCCCGGCTTTCCGTACACCCACTCCTTGTACTCGTCCACCGGCCCGAGCACCTCTGCGAGAGCCTGCCAGAGCTGAAAGCCGCCGACCTCGAGTGCGCTGAGGCTGAACGGCGCCACTCCGGAACTCTGAATCGTCTTCAGATCTTTCGAGAACTCGTCCAGCGTCTCCGGCAGTTCTTTCACACCGGCCTGCGCAAGGAGCTCTTTGTTGTAGAAGACTCCCAGCACGGACATTCCGCCGGGGACCGCATAGAGGCTTCCACTGCCCAGCTGCTTGGCGCCGGTGCTCTTGTCTGTGGTGAACGTCTCGACGCTGGATGCGGGAAAGCTGTCCTTCCAGCCATATGCCTCACGGTAGGGGTCGAGATTGTACACGAGCCCCGCCGGGATCAGAGTGCGCATTGCCCCTCCGCTGTACTGCGCGATATCGGGCGGAGTACTCGAGGCCATCGAGCGGTTGATCGATTTGATGTAGTCGCCGAAGGGGATCTGCGTGGCGTCGATCGTGACATTCGGATACTTGTCCTGGAAGCCCTCGATGAGGGCCTTCGTCGGCGGATCGTTGACGTACGACAGCGTCAGAGTCACCGGCTTGTCGGTTATCTTCGTCGATACCTGAGACGCGTCGAGCTCGCCGCCTGCGGATGATGCGGTGGGGGTACATCCGGCGAGCACGACAGTCATCGCAGTCGCGATCGCTGCCACAGCGAAAACCGATCTCATTGTGGAACGCATCGAGTTTTTCCTCATTCTCTGTAAGTGGTGGTGCGGGATTGTTGCTGCATCGGGTGTGTTCACTTGTGTCCTCCTTGACGTGACGGCGAGTGGCGACGGCATCGAACGATGTCGTCGGTCTTCTCAGCAGACCTGGACTGGCATGCCGCTGACGACCGAACGGCGCGCAGCATCGACGATCTGCAGTGTGCGGTAACCGACGGCGCCATCCGGACGCAGTGCCCGGCCGTGATGCCGATCGGACAGGAAGGCGTCGATCATGCTCGCGTCGATGTCGTCGCCGACCGGAGTGAAAACGGCGCCACGCGCGTCGTAGCCGGCCAGATGCTGCGCGAATGGCGCGATCGTGATGGTTCCGTGCGTGCCGATCAGCTGGAGCGTGAGCCCTCCCCAGGTGGAAGCGGCATCGGGATAACTCCACGAGCAGTCGATGGTCGCGACAACACCGCTCGGGTACCGCAGGGTCACGAGACCCCCGGTTTCGACGTCGATCCCGCGATCACTGTGCAGGATGCGGTTCGCTACCGCGTACACCGTGCTCGCCTGTGCATTCAGCAGATCGTCGATCAGATCCGCGCAGTGCACGACGTGATCGACAAGAGCGCCACCACCGGCGAGTTCCTGGTCGGTGAACCACGCGCGATCGGCCAGCGGGACCTTGCCGTTGTTGGTGCCGCGGATGCCGATGATCTGCCCCAGCTCGCCAGCCCGAACCCGATCCCGCGCCTCCGCGAACGTGGCGGAGAAGCGCACCGGATACGCGAGCATGAGCCCGACTCTGGCGCGTTCGACAGCGGCGAGCATCGCCCGCGCATCTTCGAGCGTCGTCGCCAGCGGCTTCTCGCACAGGATATCCGCTCCCGCCGAGGCCGCGCGTTCGACCAGCTCTCGGTGCCGCGAGTTCTCGGCGGTGACGATCACTGCATCGGGTCCCCATGCGAATGCCTCGTCGTAGCTATTGACGTACGGGATGCGGAGCGCACGGGCGAGCTCCGCACCACGCGGCCCGAAGTCTGCGGCCGCGGCGCCTTCCGGGTCCGTGGCGATGGTCTCCACATCGGGACGGTCGGCGAGTATCCGCGCATAGGACAGCGCGTGCGTGTGGGCAAAGGAGAGAATCGCAATCCTGGTTTTCATTTCGCAGCCTCTCCCAACTTCGCAATCACGCTGTCGGCATCGAACGCAACCGGTCGGCCGCTGACGATCGACGCCTGGGCCGCCTCAGCGAGCGCCACTGCGAGGATCCCGTCTTCGAGCCCCACCCTCGGTGTGGGACCACCGGCGAGTGCCTCAGCGAAATCACGGAGTTCGCGGGCATAGGGGTCATCCGCGTGACGTGTGCCCGGGAGGTAGTCGCCCTCGGCAGCGGCGAAGGGCACATCCACTCGGACGGCGCCGTCGTCCGGCGACTCGTATCCCAGCAGTCCGCCACTGCCCGCGACGTCGACGCTCGTGCGGAATGTCAATCCGGGCGGGCCCCAGAAGCCCTGCACATAACTGATCGCGCCGCTGACATGGGTGAGGATCACGTGCGCGGTCACGATCGGTGCGACGCGCCCGTCTACGGTCGCCGGATTCTGCACCGCGTACACCGTGCCCACCTCACCGGCCAGCCATCGGGCCTGATCGAGGTCGTGGATCATCTGGTCCAGCACGAGCCCACCGCCGTCCGCCTCATCGAAGAACCACGAATCTGCACGCGGCGCCTCGCCCGCGCGCGTGAACCTCAGCACCGCGGGATCGCCGATCACCCCGGTATCGATCGACGCTTTGAGCGCCTCGTACTCGGGGAAGTAGCGCACGACATGAGCCGGGTAGACCTGCACCCCGGCGCGACGAGCAGCGCGTGTTATCTCGATGGCATCCGCGCTCGTGGCGGCCAGAGGCTTCTCACAGATGACGTGTCTGCCTGCGTTGATTGCAGCGAGAGCTACACGCCGATGCGTCGAGCTCGGTGTCACGATGTCGACCAGGTCGACTCGATCGAGCAGATCTTCCAGCGTCGCGACATGGGTGATGCCGTATTCAGCCGCGAGGGCCTCACCGCCATCAGTTGAATAGACCTCGACGCTGACACCCAGCGCCCGCCACGCTTCCATGTGCACACGCGCGATGCCGCCCGCGCCGATCATGCCCACACGTAATGTTGCGATGCTGCCGTCGGTACTCGCGCCCATCACGACGCGTCTCCGATGGCAGAGAGGATGCTGCGCACCTGAGCGAGGTCGATCATCGGTTCCTTCAGCCCATCCACGCCGTAGACCATGGCCATGGACTCGCCGTATGCGCGGGCCAGCGCACCGAGCACCACGGACTCCGCGCCCAGCTCTGAGGCAACGATCGTCGGGCGCACGGGCACAGTGATCTCTGCGTTGATGGCATCGCGCAGCGGGTCGAGCAGCGCATCACCAGCGCGTGACAGACCGCCGCCGATCACGATCAGATCCGGATCGATCGTCATCGCGACCGTAGCGACGCCGACGGAGAGACCGGAGACGAATCGCTCTACTTCCAGTCGAGAGTCCTCCTGCCCTGCTGCAGCACGCTGAAACACCTCCACGGCGGACGGGGCCGTCTCCCAGCGCAGTTCACCCGTTCGGTCGACGTGATTGGCATACACGATGTCGCCGACCTCGCCCGCCGCGCCGTGATGACCGCGACGCACCTCTCCCCCGAGGATGAGCCCCACCGAAAGGCGGTGACCGGCGAACAGGCAGATGACGTCCTGCGCGAGCCGCGCTGCTCCTAGTCGGTGCTCGGCGAGTGAAGCCAGACGTGTGTCGTTCTCCACTCGCACCGCGCAGCCGAACTCTTCGCTCAGGTGCCGGGCGATGTCCACGCCCTCCCAATCCGGAAGAATGCGGGAGACGATGAGCTTGCCGTCATCGCCGACGAGCCCCGGAACCGCGACGCCCATAGCAAGGAGCTTGTCGACCGGAATCGAAGCGCTCTGCAGTGCGCGACGGATGATTCGCCGGACGCCGTCCATTCGGCCCGGACCGACGAAGGATTCGTCAGTCGACTCTTCGAGCCAGCCGACACCCCGGCCGGCGAGATCGGCGATGACCACCTTGATCACGCGCTGACCGACGTCGACTCCCGCGACGAAACCGTTGGCTCCCTGGAAGCCGTAGATGCGGGCCGGGCGTCCCGTGCCGCGCCCACCGGGCGTGAGCTCGGAGGACTCGGTGACCAGCTCACGTTCGATGAGCGTCGCAACTGCCGCTTCTGCGGTCGGACGCGACAGTCGTGTTCGTCGGGCGATCTCGGCAGCGGTCGCCGGGCCCTCGTCTCGAAGCGCGATCGCACACCGCGCCACATTCGAGCGCCGGACCTTCGCTCCGTCAGCCTCACGATGCACCGTTGCCACGGACTACCTGCCTCACTAAGATCTCGTTACTATGTAAGCCACTTTCGTAGTGACGAATCCGAGTAAAGCAGAACCGGCGTCAACCGTCAAGAAACCCTCGACGGGAACCCTCACTAAACTGGCCGCGGCCCGATCAGGAGACCCTTATGGATGTCAGCATCAGAATCGTCCACGTATCAGACATGCACCTCGAACCCGCCGAGAACGAGCAGTACCCCGGACTCGCCGAGCGTGTGGAGCGAATAGCTGACGTCATACGCTCGCTCCACCCGGACCTCGTTGTCGCTACGGGCGACCTGACCAATAGGGGCTCGTCTCGCGCGGAGGATCTCGACCTCGCGAAGAGATGGCTCGATGGGCTGAGAGCCCCCTACCTGGCCGTGCCGGGGAACCATGATCTCGGCGCGAACCGGAAACGCGGTGAGCTGTTCCCCGAGGCGGAGCGATACGAAGAGAGCCCATACGCACAGACTGGATATGCCCGTGCCTTCGGCCAGAATGTCATCACTCGTGCTGCCATCGGCGACCTCACCGTCTTCGGAATAGCCCTTCGAGAAGAGGACCCCGACGGAGCGCTCGATCAGCTCGCGCGGGCGTTGACGGCGTCCAAGGGGCCCGTCGTCGTCGCCGGCCACTATCCCGTCGTCGCGGCACGCGACTGGCCTAGCGCCGAGGCGTTCGGATCCCAGGGTTACGTTGACGAGGCGGCGCCACGGCTCGTCAACCTGATCCGCGGCAATCCCCAGGTGATCGCGTACCTCTGCGGGCACGTGCACCTCACCTCGCTGCGTCCGATCGGCGAGCGCTGTCAGCAGTTCACTGCGGGTGGAGTCGGGCCAGGCGCGGCCGCCCTCCGCCTATACGAGTGGGACGGGAGAGATTGGTCATACGCGACCCTGGACGTCGAGGGGCCGCAGACCTTCTGGGAGGACTTCAGCGAGTCGGCCCGCCGAGATCCGCACTTCTCGACAGGCGCCTCGGCGGAGCGGGATGGAACGTGGTCACCGCCAGCGCACTGATCAGTCGCTGCCGTCCGACTCCATCACCCTCACCTTCGCGACACCTTTCAGATCGGCCAGCCGGCCCACCAGTTCACTCAAACGCGTGCTGTCGCCGCTGAATCGCATCACCGCCTCGATGCGAGGCGAACCGGGCCTGTCGCCCAGCTCGCGGGTCGAGATCAGAGACGCCTCGTAACCGAGGTTCGTCGATGTCGCCAGGATCGCACGAAGCGCCCCGGAGCTGAGCCGGTACCGCACGACGAGCGCTGGCTCCTTGATCTGTGGGCGCAGCCAGCGCCCCACGATGGTGAGCGCGCCGACGGTCAACAGATGCAATGACGTGGCGGCGATCGCCAGGGCCGGCATGCCCGCACCGCATGCCATCCCGATCGCCGCGGTGACCCAGATCGAAGCAGCTGTCGTCAGACCGCTCACGGCATTCCTGCGCACGAAGATGACCCCGGCCCCCAGAAAGCCGACACCGGACACGATCTGTGCCGCGATTCTGGACGGATCGAGCACCACCTCTGCTCCGATCACGGATTCGAAGCCGTACGCCGAAACGAGCGTGAAGACCGCAGCACCGAGCCCGACGAGCGTATGCGTGCGCAGCCCGGCGCTTTTCAGTTTGCGCTGACGTTCGATTCCGATCATGGCGGAGAGCACGAAGGCGATGGTGAGCAGCAACAGCTCGGTCGCTGTATTGGCGGACAGGATCACGATGTCGAACATTGAGTACTCCGCTCTGGACAGGTGTGCTGTGCGTGCCCGCTGGCAACGGGAGGGCGGCGTCGCACCTATAACGCAAAGGTCTTACGTTATGCTACCGTAGCCGCATCGGATCGAAGACGCACCTCTCGGCCCGTAGCCCTCGGTGATTGCCGAGCTGGAACCACCTTCTACCCACGATCGACGGGACGGACCGATGATGGATGACCGCAGCTCGCACACCAATCCAGATCTGGTAGCCGGCATCACAAGCCCTCTGCTCGTCGGCCACCGGGGCGCGAACCGGCATTTCCCTGAGCATTCCATCGAGGGCTACCGCGCCGTCGCCGCGGCTGGATTCCCACCGGAACCGGATGTCCGCGCTCTCGCCGACGGCACGCTCGTCTGTATCCATGACACGGATGCGGCCCGCACGATGAGCGGCGTCCAGGGCGATGTCGCGTCCCTCACCCGAGCGGAATGGGATACTGCCAGCATCGCGCCCGCTCGGCCCGGCCTGCCCAGTGCCCGACCCGTATCATTCAGCCAGGTGCTGGACGAGTTCGGCGGCGATGTTCTCCTCGTCCCCGAGATCAAGGTGTACGACGCGGACACTGTCACGGCGTTCATCGACGCCATTGTCAGCCGTGGACTCGAACGCTCGGTGCTGGTGCAATCGCTCGACTACGACGTCGCGAAGCGATTGGCGCAAGCTGGTCTGACGACGCTGCTGCTTATCATCGATTCGCACGGCCTCCCGGCCTCCTTCGCGAGTATCCGTGCCGCCGGCATCGAGTACGTCGGTCCATCGATTCCCGCCGCGGAGTCCGTCATCGGCGCGGCCGCACGCGAGGGACTGCGCTCCATCGTGTGGACTGTGAACTCCCGGCAGATGGCACAGAAACTGTTCGAGATCGGCGCGTTCGGCGTGTTCAGCGACGACGTCTGGGCCATCGCCGGTCTGCCTGCACCCTCATCGACTGGACGGTGACACGTGGCTCCGTGGCTTCTCCACACTTCCCGGAAGAGACATCGTCCATGACGACCAGACGACTGACAGGGGCGACGCTCGCGCCGCCGATGCGCGAACAGTTCGGATTCGACCCGACGCACGGCTTCGATCTGGGGGGACTGCTCGCGCTGACCCCTCCTGACGAGCCCGATGACCTGGATGCGTTCTGGTCGGGGATTGTCGACGAGGCCGCATCGCTGGACCCCGACGCGCAGGTCGGTCCTTGGAATCCGCTCGACGGCCATCCCGCCATCGAAGTCGCCGACGTGCGCTTCCGCAGTCTCGACGGCATCTCGATCGGCGGTTGGATCACGCGTCCGATCGGCGGCGCGAGCCGGACCATCGTGGTCGGGCACGGGTACGGTGGGCGCGATGCGCCCGATGTCGCCGATGTACCGGCAGACGCCGTTGCCATCTTTCCGGTCGCGCGTGGCCTTCCGACCCGCAGCCACGTGGCAGGGGTCGGTCACGACACAGGTGTCGACCATGTTCTGTGGGGCATCCGGTCTCCGCGTGAGTACAGTCATGTCGGGTCCGTGGTCGACATGTGGATCGCTGGTCGCATTCTGATGAGGATCCTGCCGGGTGAGGGAAAACCTGTCTACATGGGTGGCAGTTTCGGTGGTGGTATCGGTGCGCTGGCCGTCGCGTTCGGTGACGATTTCGCCGCAGCTGTGCTGGAGGTGCCGAGCTTCGGCGACCATCCGCTACGCGCAACGCTGCCGAGCACTGGATCGTCGTCCCGTGTAAATCAGCATCTGAGCACACATCCAGACGATCTCCGCACGTTGCACTACGCGGATGCTGCAACGGCAGCCACTCGCGTGCGCGTGCCGACTCTGGTATTACCCGCGCTCGCCGACCCAGCTGTGCCCATACCAGGGCAGTTCGCCATTGCGAACGCCCTCGGCGGTCCGACGTGGGTGCACGTCCTTCCTCACGGTCATTGCGCCGGCGAGGACGGATGCGACGACTCTGGCCGCGCTGAGGCGATCGCAGAGTTCCTCACCGTCTGCTCCAATCCGACACCGGTGGCCATCCAATCCTGACAACGCCTCGACACGCACTCGTAACCGGAGATGTCAGGCGCGCGGAGCACCCAGCCACTCGCGGTAGGCGTCGACCGTGAACGGGCGTCCGAGGAACGCCTCGACCAGGTCGGCGGCATCGCGCCGACCGCCCGGCTCGAGGATCTCCTGCCGGTATCGGGTGGCGGATGCCGGATCCATCAGCCCCGCGAAGCCGGTGAGCAGATCGCGGGCGATCACGAGGCTCCATTGGTACGTGTAGTAGCAGGATCCGTACTCGGTGAGATGGCCGAAGGCGGCGTAGGAATGCGTGCCTGCCAGGTGCTCGACCGGAGTGGAGACCGCGTACCAGTGGTCGGTCGCGGCGGCCAGGTCGGCCGGCCGGTCCTTGTGCAGCTGGTACGAGACGCGCGCGTGGCCCAACTGGGTGCGCACGAGCAGCGCCCGGCCGAACGCGTCGGCCTCGCGCATGCGTGCGACGAGGTCGGCGGGGATGGGCGCGCCCGATTCGTCCGTGGCGAAGGAGGCCAGCACGTCGGCATCCCACACCCACTCCTCCAGCATCTGGCTGGGCGCCTCGACGAAGTCCCACTCGGTGGCCACGCCTGAGAAGACCGCCCATTCCTGATCGCCGCCGAGGATGTCGTGCACCAGGTGCCCGAACTCGTGGAAGAAGGTCTGCACCTGGCGGTGCTCCATCAGGCCGCGGGAGAAGTTGCAGACCAGCGCCGCCTCGGCCAGCACCCGTCCGCGCACGCCCGGGGCGAGCGGGAAGCAGGCGGCATGGTTGAACTTGCCCTCACGCGGATGCAGGTCGAGGTGGATGCGGCCGAGCCGCTCCCCCGCACGCACGACGTCGTAGGAGCGCACCTCCTCGTGCCACGCCGGATCGTCCGTGGGCACGTACTCGATGTCGAACAGACGCCCGGTGGTCTGGAGGAGACCGGCGAGCACCTTCTCGAAGTCGAGGTGTCGGCGCACCTCCTGCGAGTCGACCGCGAAGCGCTCCTCGTGCAGGCGGGTGAGCAGGTACGCCTGATCGGCGGAGGTGACGCTGCCGGCACCCGGGATGTCCTGGCGGAGCCGCTCGAGCAGGATCGCGTACTCGGCATCGGATGCCGCCAGCGAGGCCTCGTCGACCTCGTCGAGGAAGGCGGACACGCGCGCCGCGGATCCGGCCATCCGGTTCTCGGTCTCGTAGTCCGACCATGTCGCGTAGCCGAGCAGGTCGGCACGCTGCTGGCGCACATCCAGCAGTTCTGCGAGCACCTCGTCGTTCGCGGGCCAGGCGAGGTCTGCTCGAGCGGTGCGCAGGGCGATGCGGGTGTCGCGATCGTGCGCGTAGTCCATGACGGCCGTCACGTCGAGGGCATCCGTGCTGAGCGCGACGAGGCCGTCGTCACCGACCGGATGCTGCGCGATGAAGTCCTCGGGCAGACCTGCCAGCGCCTCCGGCTTCACCTGGATCTCGCGTCGACCGTCGCGGATGTTCCGCGCGAAGGCCAGGCTCAGGTCGGCATCGCGCGCAGCGAGCTCCCGAGCCCGGGCACGCGTGGCCTCGTCACGGTCCGCACCGCCGCGGCGGAAATCGCGCAGCAGGTGATCGCGCACGCGAGCCGCATCCGCATCGAGTCCTGCGGGGTCGGTGGCGGCGAAGACCGCAGCGAGCGCGGCATCCGCCATCAGCGCGGCATCGGCGGCCTGCGCGGCGGCGACACCCTTCTCCGCGGCGGCGCGCACCTCGGCATCCGGATGCACCTCGCACAGCACATCGGCCTCGCTGCGCGCCCGGCGCAGGGCGATCTGCAGATCGTTCCAGAGCGCGAGGGCCTCCAGCGTCGTGCGCTCGGCGCCGTCCTTGATACGAGCGACGAGGGCATCCACCTCCTGGAGCCGCTCCGAAACGCGGGTGGTGACGAAGGCGAGCCAGTCGCCGGAAGCTGCAGGGAAGACGATGTTGTCGGTCACCCGACGAGCCTACGCGGCGTACGGATGCCGGTCAGCGCAGCAGACCGAGGTGGGCGAGTGCCATCCGGAGCAGAGTGCCGCGCCCGCCCTCCATCTCGGCGGAGAGGGCATCGGATCCCGCCTCCTCCGGCGAGAACCAGGTGACCTCGAGAGCATCCTGACGGGGCTCGCAGGTGCCCGTGACGGGCACGACGAACACGAGCGACACGGCGTGCTGGCGGTCGTCGTCGTAGGCGCTGACACCGGGGATCGGGAAGTACTCCGCCACCGTGAACGGTGTGGGAGACACCGGCAGCAGCGGGAAGGCCATCGGCCCGAGGTCGTTCTCGATGTGGCGGAACAGCGCATCGCGCACGGTCTCGCCGTAGCGGACCCGGCCCGAGACGATTGTGCGGGTCATCTCGCCCAGCGGCGTGGAGCGCAGCAGCACGCCGATCGAGGTGACCTGCCCGGCGCCGTCGGTGACCACGGGGATCGCCTCGACGTAGAGCATCGGCAGGCGACGGCGGGCCTCTTCGAGCTCGATGTCGCTCAGCCAGCCCGGATTGTCGTCGGCCGCGGGCACACCGTCGAACCCGAAGTCGCCTTCAGGATCGGGATCAGGTGTGCGCACTGCCATGTGTCAGTTCTACCAGGCAATGCCGCACTCGACCGGCTCGAACGTCGGCGCGAGCGGGCAGGATGGAGGAATGGATGATGCGCTGAGGATCGACGATGCCGCCACGCGCTGGTCCCCCGGAGACCGCGCGGGGATGCCGCTGCTCGTGCTCCTGCACGGCTACGGCGCCGACGAGAACGACCTGTTCGGGCTGGTCCCGTACCTCCCGGACGGCATCGCGGTGGCATCCGTGGCCGCGCCCCTGACGCCGCCGTGGCCGATGCCCGGCCGTTCCTGGTACGCGATCGATTCGCTGAACACGCGGGACGCGGCGGGCATCACCACCGCCGCAGAAGCTCTGCTGCGGTGGCTTCCCGCCGCCTCCGCCGCCGCTTCCTCGGTCGCTCTGCTGGGCTTCTCTCAGGGCGCCGCGGTGTCGCTTCAGTCGCTGCGTCTCGCGCCCGAGCAGATCGACGCTGTCGTTGCGCTGAGCGGCTACGCCGCCCCGGGCGAGCTGCCGAACGATGCCGCGCTGCAGGAGCAGAAACCGCCTGTCTTCTGGGGTCGCGGCAACCGCGATGACGTCATCCCGCCGAATCTGGTCGACCACACGGCGCAGTGGCTGCCCGCGCACTCCGAGCTGTCCGGCCGGGTCTACGCCGGACTCACGCACTCCATCTCCGAGCAGGAGCTCGCCGACGTGCGCGTCTTCCTGTCGCAGTGGAAGGACTCGATCGGCGGTTGAGCGCCCGACCCGCGACACGCCCGGGTTGCACGATCCGCGCCGCAGCGGTTACAGTCTCAGAGTCCTGTCCGCCGTGTCTGGAAGTCCTTTGATCTGAATCGTCTCCTCTCCGCGTTCTCATCCACGCGCTGATCCGACGATCCTTCCGCTCCGGCATCTGTCTCTCCACGTCTTCCACGACGTCCCCTTCGGCAGGCTCAGGGACCCCCGTCGGCGTCCGCGCACCCGCACACTTCGGGAGTCGCCCATGTCAACACCTTTCACCTCTGCAGCCGTCACGCTCGACCGACTCACCTTCGCCTGGCCGGACGGCTCCGTCGCGCTCGACGCCGTCTCGGGATCCTTCGGCTCCGGCCGGACGGGCCTCGTCGGCCGCAACGGCGCCGGCAAGTCCACCCTGCTGCGCCTGATCTCCGGCGAGCTCACGCCGGGCTCGGGCAGTGTCATCGCCTCCGATGATGTGGCGTATCTGCCGCAGCGCCTCACCCTCGACACCGATCGACGCGTCGCCGAACTTCTCGGCATCGCGGGTCCCCTCGACGCGGTGCGCGCCATCACGGCAGGAGATGTCGATCCGGCGCACTTCGATGCCGTCGGCGACGATTGGGACATCGAAGCCAGGGCCGAGGCGTCGCTCGCCGAGGCCGGACTCGATCCCTCCTTCCTGAATCGCACGGTCGGCGAACTGTCCGGCGGCGAGGGCGTGCTGGTCGCGATCGCCGGCATCCGCCTGCGACGGGCGCCGATCACTCTGCTCGACGAGCCGACGAACAACCTCGACCGGCATGCGCGCGCGCGGCTGTCCGAGATGGTGCTCGCCTGGAAGGGCACGCTGATCGTCGTCAGTCATGACATCGCGCTGCTCGAGCTGATGGATGACACCGCAGAGCTCTACGGCAGCACGCTGAGCGTGTTCGGCGGGCCGTACTCGCAGTGGCGGGAGTGGCTGGACGCGGAGCAGGATGCCGCCAGGCAGGCCGAGCGCGATGCCGCCCAGTCGTTGAAGAAGGAGAAGCGCCAGCGCATCGAGGCCGAGACCAAGCTCGCGCGCCGAGCCCGGATGGGGCGCAAGGCGTTCGAGGAGAAGCGGGTGCCGAAGATCGTCGCGAACGGTCGGAAGATGGCCGCTCAGGTCTCGGCCGGCAGGCTGCGCACGGAAGTGGCGGAGAAGGAGGATGCCGCCAGGGAGGCGCTGGATGCCGCCGGGCGCCGCATCCGGGACGACGACTCGATGAAGATCGAGCTGCCGGATCCGGGGGTGTCGTCCACGCGGCGCATCCTGACGATCGACGGCGAAACGCGGTCTTGGGTCATCCAGGGTCCGGAGCGTGTCGCCCTGGTCGGGCGCAACGGCGTCGGCAAGACCACGCTGCTGCGCCGGCTGGTGGCCGATGCAGGTGCGGATGCCGGTCCGGGCGCGAACGCGGATGCCGGGCCGGGCGCTCCGCGCGGAGAGATGCAGTTGCCGCGCACGGAATCCGCGGATTCCTCCGCGCCAAGCGCACAAGTCCGCGTCGAAGCGCACACCGATCGGATCGGGTATCTGTCCCAGCGCGTGGACGGGCTCGACGAGTCGGCATCCGTGCTCGCCAACATCGCTGAGGCCGCACCGCATGTGCCGGACAAAGAACTGCGCAACCGGCTGGCCCGGTTCCTGATCCGCGGCGCGACGGTGGATCGCCCGGTCAGCGCCCTTTCCGGCGGCGAGCGCTTCCGCATCGCGCTGGCGAAGCTGCTTCTCGCCGATCCCGCACCGCACCTCGTGGTGCTGGACGAGCCGACGAACAACCTCGACCTCGACACGGTCGACCAGCTCGTCGAGGCGCTGCGGGCCTACCGCGGCGCCGTGCTCGTCGTCAGCCATGATGACGTGTTCCTGCAGCGACTGGATCTGACCCTCACTCTGGAGTTGAGGGCGGACGGAGAGCTCGTCCAGATCGGTTGAGGGTTACGCTCCGGCGGGGCAGGATGAGGGGATGAATCCTCTCGTTCGGCCCCGCCAGGACCGTGTCATCGCCGGCGTCTGCGCCGCTGTCGCACGACGCTTCGACATCAGCCCCACGACCGTGCGCGTCGTCACCGTTCTCGCCGTGCTGTTCGCGGGGCTGTCGATCTGGGCGTACATCCTGCTCTGGATCATCGTCCCGAACGAGTACTGACCCCGCCTTCACGCACGCGAGGAGCGCATCGCCCTCGTGTGCGTGAGGGAGGCGTCCGCGGCGAGCGCGGCGTACTCGTCCGAGTCCCGCGAGACCAGACCTACCCGGCCCTGCGCGTCGTGGTGGGTGCCCCAGCCGTAGCGCTTGCCGAGAGGCGAGGAGCGCAGGCAGGCCTGCCCCTTGGAGAAGAACTCGGCGCGCGCTTCGGCGTCGTCGGTGTCGATTCCCTTGCGCAGCGCGTAGGTCTCGAAGAGCACATCGTCGGAGGTGAGTTCGTAGGGCCGCTCGGAGATCAGCCGATAGTGCAGCGCGGCGATCGACGCGTTCTCGGCGATCGGCGGCTCGGCGCCGTGATCGATCGGGCAGTCCTCCGACACCTCGATGAAGGTGTCGCGGTAGTTCGTCGTGTGCTCAGCCATGGCTACAGCCTGGCCATGGTCGCCGACAACAGCAAGGGTCAGTGCAGAGACGTCGTCCACGGATGCGCAGGGATGGTCCGTTCCAGAGCGTGCGAGAGCCACGACCGGCGGCGTGCGTCGAGGAACGGCAGGGTCGCGTCGAAATCGGCCTGATCCTTCTCGCGCAGCCCCCTCGCCTTGTACAGCAGCTGGATCTCGGGCTGCAGGTACCGGATGCCATCGCGCTCCCAGAGGGCGTCGGCCATCGGCATCCGGATGCGGGTGTCCCGTTTGTACTGCCACTCGTCCGGGTCGCCGGGGCCGAGCAGGATGTCGTACTCCCAGGGGTCGGCGGCGCTGCGCCGTGACCACAGCTGGCCGCATCCGTCCAGCAGGTCGGCCGGATCGTCGGATGCCACCGGCTTCAGCGCACCGGATGACGCCGCCCACAGGTCCAGTCGCCCCCGCGCGTGCGCGCGTATCAGCGGGAGCTGGATGCGCAGGATGCCGGGATCGATGTCCTCATGGTGGCGCTCGACGCCTGTGAACGCCTGCAGGGACCATCCGCCGGCGATCCACCAGACGCCCGGGTAGCCGTCGAAGAAGTCGCGGACGTCGTCCGGCGTGTGCGGCTTCCATTCGCCGTAGAGGCGGGTGAACTCGGCATCGTCCATCCCGTCACGCTATCGCGCGGGGCGGGGTGCGGTGCATTCAGCACCAACAGGCCGGATGTCGGCGACCTGCCGCATGATGGAGAGGTGTCGGATGTGCTCGAGCGGTTCGCCCCCGCAACCCAGGACTGGTTCCGCGGGGCATTCGACGCGCCAACTCCCGCCCAGGCGGGAGCATGGGAGGCGATCTCGGCCGGGCGCAACGCTCTCGTCGTCGCACCGACCGGGTCGGGCAAGACCCTGTCCGCGTTCCTCTGGGCCATCGACAGCACCTTCCGCGAGAAGGCGGCCGATGCGGACGAACCGGGCACCCGCGTCCTCTACATCTCACCGCTGAAGGCGCTCGGCGTCGACGTCGAGCGCAACCTGCGCTCGCCCCTCATCGGCATAGGGCAATCCGCCCGGCGCCTCGGCCTTCCCGTGCCCGAGGTGACCGTCGGCGTGCGATCCGGCGACACGACATCCAGCGACCGCCGCAAACTGGTCAGCAGCCCTCCCGACATCCTCATCACCACCCCCGAGTCGCTGTACCTCATGCTCACCAGCCGCGCGGGCGAGACGCTGCGCGGCGTGCACACGGTGATCATCGACGAGGTGCACGCGGTCGCCGCGACCAAGCGCGGCGCGCACCTGGCCGTCAGCCTCGAACGGCTGGACGCGCTGCGCAGCGCACGCGGGGCCGAGCGGCCCGCGCAGCGCATCGGCCTGTCGGCGACCGTGCGCCCGATCGACGAGGTCGCGCGGTTCCTGGGAGGTTCGGCACCGGTGGACATCGTGGCACCGCGCGCCGTGAAGACCTTCGAGCTCGCGGTGGTCGTACCCATCGACGACATGCGCAACCCTCCCCCGCCGCCCGGCGCGGCCTCATCCACGGACGAGCCTGCGGAGTACACGGAAGTCACCGGCTCCGTCTGGCCGCATGTCGAGGAGGCGATCGTCGACAAGGTGCTGGAGAACCGCTCGACGATCGTGTTCGCGAACTCCCGCCGCCTGGCGGAGCGGCTCACCGGACGGCTGAACGAGATCCATGCCGAGCGGACGGGGTCCGACGACCCGGTGCTCGCGAAGGCGCACCACGGCTCGGTATCGAAGGAGCAGCGCGCGATCGTCGAGGAGGAACTGAAGTCCGGCATCCTGCGCTGCGTGGTGGCGACCAGCAGTCTGGAACTCGGCATCGACATGGGCGCCGTCGACCTGGTCATCCAGGTGGAGGCACCACCGTCGGCGGCTTCCGGCCTGCAGCGCGTCGGCCGCGCAGGTCACCAGGTCGGCGAGATCAGCCGGGCGTCCCTGTTTCCCAAGCATCGCGGCGATGTGCTGCACACCGCCATCGTCACCGAGCGGATGCTGAAGGGCCGGATCGAGGCGATCAGTGTGCCGCGCAATCCCCTCGACATCCTCGCCCAGCAGACCGTCGCCGCCTGTGCGCTCGAGGCGATCTCGGTCGAGGAGTGGTACGAGACCGTGCGACGCAGCGCGCCGTTCCAGACCCTTCCGCGCTCGGCGTACGAGGCGACGCTCGATCTGCTCGCGGGCAGGTATCCCTCAGACGAGTTCGCCGAACTGCGGCCGCGGCTCGTGTGGGACCGGGATGCCGGTACGCTCACCGGCCGGCCCGGAGCGCAGCGCATCGCGGTCACCAGCGGGGGAACCATCCCCGATCGCGGCCTGTTCGGGGTATTCGTGGCCGGTGAGACCACGGGCGCCCGGGTCGGCGAGCTCGATGAGGAGATGGTCTACGAATCGCGCGTGGGCGACGTCTTCACGCTGGGCACCACGAGCTGGCGGATCGCCGAGATCACCCACGACCGCGTGAACGTGATCCCCGCGTACGGTCAGCCGGGCAAGGTGCCGTTCTGGCACGGCGACGGTCTCGGCCGCCCGTTCGAGCTGGGCGAGGCGCTCGGCCGCTTCTCCCGCGAGGTCTCCACGGCGACGCCCGCCAAGGCTCAGCAGCGGCTGATCGACGCGGGCCTCGACGAGCGCGCCCGCGACAATCTGATCGGCTATCTCACCGAGCAGCGCGAGGCGACCGGCACGCTCCCGACCGATCGCACGCTGACCGTCGAGCGCGGGCACGACGAGGTGGGCGACTGGCGCGTCATCCTGCACTCCCCGTACGGGATGAAGGTGCATGCGCCGTGGGCCCTGGCCGTGGGCGCGCGCGTGCGCGAGCGCCTCGGGGTCGAGGGCTCCGCCGTCGCGAGCGACGACGGGATCATCGTGCGCATCCCGGATGCCGATGCCGAACCGCCCGGCGCCGATCTGTTCGTGTTCGACGCCGACGAGCTGGAGCAGATCGTCACGACCGAGGTCGGCGGATCCGCGCTGTTCGCCTCCAGGTTCCGGGAGAGCGCGGCACGCGCACTGCTCATGCCGCGGATGAACCCCAACAAGCGCACCCCGCTGTGGCAGCAGCGGCAGCGTTCGGCGCAGCTGCTGGAGGTCGCCCGCCGGCATCCGACCTTCCCCGTGATCCTGGAGACGCTGCGCGAGGTGCTGCAGGACGTCTACGACCTGCCGTCGCTGCGCCGACTCATCACGGATGTCGCCGAACGGCGCATCCGTCTGGTCGAGACCGAGCCCTCCCAGCCGTCGCCGTACGCGCGCGATCTGCTGTTCGGTTACGTCGGCGCGTTCATGTACGAGGGCGACTCGCCTCTCGCCGAGCGACGGGCCGCGGCGCTGTCGGTGGACCCCGCTCTGCTGGGCGAGCTGCTCGGCACCGTCGAGATGCGCGAGCTGCTCGACCCCGACGTGATCGCGCAGTTCGAGCACGAGGCGCAGCGACTGGACCCGCTGCGCCGCGCACGGGGACCTGAGGGCGTCGCCGACCTGCTGCGCATGCTCGGGCCCCTGGATGCCGCTGAGGTGGCCGAGCGGCTGGAGGATGCGGATGCCACGAACGCCGCGTCATTGCTCGCCGGCCTCGTCACCGCCCGGCGCGCGATCCCCGTCACGATCGCCGGTCACGCCCGGTTCGCCGTGATCGAGGACGCCGGGCGCCTGCGCGATGCGCTGGGCGTCGCGCTCCCCACCGGCATCCCGGTCGCCTTCCTGGAGCCCGTCGCCGACCCGCTCGGTGATCTCGTCTCGCGCCATGCCCGCACGCACGGCCCGTTCACCACGGATGCCGTCGCCGCGCGTTTCGGGATCGGCGCGGCAGTCGCCCGGCACACGCTGCAGCGGCTGGAGTCGGCGGGCCGGCTGGCCAGCGGATACTTCCTGCCCGCGGTCGACGCCGACCCGAGCGGGACGAAGGAATGGTGCGACGCCGAGGTGCTGCGCCGCCTGCGGATGCGATCGCTCGCCGCGATCCGCGGCAGTGTGGAGCCGGTCAGCCCGCAGGCGTTCGCCCGGTTCCTGCCGGACTGGCAGCATTTGACGCGCCCGCTCGACGGGGTGGACGGGGTGCTGAGCGTCATCGAGCAGTTCGCGGGGGTTCCGATCCCGGCGAGCGCTTGGGAATCGCTCGTGCTTCCGAGCCGCGTGCGCGATTATGCGCCCGCGCTGCTGGACGAGCTGACGGCGGCCGGCGAGGTCGTCTGGGCCGGTCACGGAGCCCTGCCGGGAAGAGACGGCTGGGTTTCTCTTAATCCGTCCGACCTCGCGCCGTTCACACTCCCGATTCCGGAAGAGTCCCCCGCGCCGGGCTCCCTCGAGGAGAAGGTGCTCGATGCGCTCACACTCGGTGGGGCATCGTTCGCCGGAGCGCTGAAGGCTGTGACGTCCGCCGAGAACGAGCAGTCCGTGCTCGACGCGCTGTGGACGCTGACATGGCAGGCGCACATCACGAACGACACGTTCTCACCGGTGCGAGCACTGCTCGCGGGCGGGTCTCAGGCGCACAAGACGGCCCGCCGTGCACCGCGCACCCGCACCTATCGCGGTATCTCGCTGGCCAGACCCGCCGCGCGCCCGATGTCCACCGGCCTCGGCGGCCGCTGGGCGGTGCTTCCCGAGACCGACTCTGATGCCGCCCGGCGCGCGACCGTCATGGCAGGACTGCTGCTCGACCGGTACGGGGTCGTGACGCGAGGCTCCGTGCAGGCCGAGGGCGTTCCGGGCGGCTTCGCGCAGACGTATCGCGTGCTCGCCGGTTTCGAGGATGCCGGGCACGCCCGGCGCGGATACGTGATCGAGCGGCTCGGGGCCGCCCAGTTCGCGGCATCCGCCACCGTCGACCGGCTGCGCACCTTCACCGCGCTCTCCGACCCTCCTCCGCGACGGGCGCTCACACTGGCCGCCACCGACCCGGCGAACCCGTACGGCGCAGCGCTGCCCTGGCCGCGACTGGACGGGGTCTCGCACCGTCCAGGCCGCAAGGCCGGCGGACTGGTGGTGCTCGTGGACGGCTTGCTCGTGCTGTACCTGGAGCGCGGCGGCCGCACCGTGCTCGCGTTCGATGATGACCCGGACGCGCTGGGCGCGGCAGCATCCGATCTCGTCGCCACGTCCCGCGCCCGCCGGCTCGAGACGCTCACTGTGGAGAAGATCAACGGCGCAGGCGTCTACGGCACCCCATTCGCACTCGCCCTGCAGGAAGCGGGCTTCGTGCCCACCCCGCGCGGCTACGCGCTGCGAAAGGCCATCTGATCCTCACTCAGCACGATCTGGTGGGCCCGCGCCGGCGCCCTGGACGGCTCGGCAAGCTGCTCGATGACGTCCAGCACATCCATCGACGGCGTCACTCTGCCCGACAGATACTCTCCTCCAGCGGCCGCACGGTCGCTGCGCCCCCGATGACGCGGCTTCGCGGCTCGGTGATCCGCAGGCCTGTCATAGTCTGGCGATCATGATCAGCGAGTTCTTCACCGGCATCCGATTCCTCGGGCGAGGCTTCGGATACTGGCGCGCGCGACCCGGCCTGATGGCCCTCGGACTCATCCCCGGGCTCATCGCGCTCGTGCTGCTGATCGCGGCGCTGCTGCCGCTTCTGCTCTCGCTCGGAACCATCACCGCCTGGCTGACGCCGTTCGCCGACGGCTGGGATCCGCTCTGGGCCACGGCGCTGCGATCGGCGATGGGCATCGTCATCGCGATCGGCGCGCTGGTGCTGGCCAGTGTGGTGTTCACGGCCCTCACGCTGCTGATCGGCGACCCGTTCTACCAGCGCATCTGGCGTGCGGTCGAGAACGATCTCGGCGGGGAGGTTCCCGAGGGCGACGGCGGGCTTCGTGTGGCGCTGGGCGAGAGCATCCGACTCGTCGCACTCGGTGTGCTCGTCGCCGTACTCGCACTGCTGATCGGCATCATCCCGGTGGTCGGAGCCGTGCTCGCGACCGCGACCAGCATCCTCCTCACCGGCCGCCTCCTGGCTCGCGAGCTCACCGGACGCGCGCTCAATGCCCGCGACGTTCCCAGCGACCTGCGCTCGCGGCTCTTCGCCGCGCGCCGCTCGCGTCTGCTCGGCTTCGGCGTCGCAACGCAGCTGTGCTTCATGGTGCCGCTCGGTGCCGTGTTCATCATGCCCACCGCCGTCGCCGGTGCGACGTTGCTCGCCCGCGATCTCCTCGTTCCGCAGGGCACGCCCGGTGCCTGAGGGCGACACCGTCTTCCAGGCCGCACGGCGGCTCGACGAGGCGCTGCGCGGGCACACCGTCACCCGTTTCGATCTGCGCGTCCCGGGCGAGGCCACCATCGATCTCACCGGTCAGGTCGTGCACGACGCAGTGCCGCGCGGCAAGCACATCCTGATGCGCATCGGCGATCAGACCCTGCATTCCCATCTGCGCATGGACGGCGCATGGCGCCTCTATCGGCCGGGTGAGAAGTGGCGGCATCCGGCGTTCAAGGTGCGTGCGATCGTCGGCACGGCGACGCGGGATGCCGTCGGCGTCGACATCGCCGAGGTGCGCGTCGTCGCCACTCGCGACGAGGGGCGGCTGGTCGGGCATCTGGGTCCTGATCCGCTGTCCGAGGACTGGGATGCCGCGGAAGCCGCGCGCCGGCTCAGCGCCGATGCCCGCAGCATCCATGTCGCTCTGCTCGATCAGCGCAACGTCGCCGGCTTCGGCAACGAATACGCCGCCGAACTGCTGTTCCTGCGCGGCATCCTGCCCGAGACTCCGACTCCGGAAGTCGATGTCGAAGCGCTCCTCGCGCTCGGCGTCCGCACGATCCGCGCCAACCGCGACCGCGTCGACCGCACGTTCACCGGTGATGCCCGCCGCGGTTTCACCGACTGGGTCTACGGACGCGCCAACCGTCCCTGTCGCCGGTGCGGAACCATCATCCTGCGCGGCGAACTCGGCGCCGATCCGACCCGGGAGCGCGTCACGTTCTGGTGCCCGAACTGTCAACGCTGAGCATCATCACCACTGGGGAATGAATTTCCGCCGGCCTTCGTTGTAGCTATATCGGGATGTCTCCGAACACGGGAGGAATCGTGGGCAAGAACTACATCGACATCGAGGACGATCGCGGCGGGACGCTGCGATACCGCAAGCACGCCAATGGCCGTGGTCTCGTCGCGCACGGCGCGAAGGTGAACCCCAAGGCGCTCATCGAGGCCGGAGCCTATGTCGAACCCGGGGCGCGGATCGCCGCGGGTGCACGGATCGTGCGCGGCGCATGGATCGACTCGGATGCGGTGATCGGCGAGAACGCCTATATCGACGCGCACGCGCACATCGGACAGGGCGCGGTGATCGGCGAAGGCGCACACGTTGGTGTCCGCACGGATATCGGCGCCGGCGCGCGCATCGCACGCGGCGCACGCATCAGCGACGACGAGACCGTCGCCGCTGGTCTGCGCATCGACACGGATCAGAAGGGTCTCTGGCTCGCAGCCTGACCCCCGGTCTTCGACTCTTACAGCAACCGGCGCTCGGAGGCCCAGACGGTCAGCTCATGGCGCGAGGAGAGCTGCAGTTTGCGCAGCACCGCCGAGACGTGAGTCTCGACGGTCTTGATCGAGATGAACAGTTCGGATGCGACCTCTTTGTAGGCGTAGCCCCGGGCGATCAGGCGCATGACCTCCTGCTCGCGGGCAGACAGCCGGTCCAACTCGTCATCGACTGTCGCCGTCTCACCGGCGACCGCGCCGAACGCGTCGAGCACGAACCCCGCCAGGCGCGGCGAGAACACCGCATCCCCCTCGGCCACCGCGTGCACGGCATGCGAGACCTCGATGCCCGATGAGCCCTTCGTGATGTAGCCGCGGGCACCGGCGCGGATCACGCGGACGACGTCCTCCGCGGCATCGGAGACGCTCAGCGCCAGGAAGCGCGTCGTGGTCGGGGCGCTCCCGCGGATGACTGCTTCGCCTCCGGTCGCCTCCCCACCCGGGCCACCGGGCAGATGCACATCCAGCAGCACGACGTCCGGAGCGGTCTCGCGGATCACCGCGACCGCCGAAGGGACATCGGCCGCCTCGCCGACCACGTCGACAGAGCCGTCGAGATCCGCGCGCAGCCCGGAGCGGAAGATCGAGTGATCATCGACGATCACCACACGGATGCTGTCACTCATGCGTCCTCCGCAGTCCTGGTCTGCACGCCCACGATCTGCAGGTGCACTTCGGTTCCGCCCTCGTCGCTGCGCACCCGCGCTGATCCGCCGGTACGCCGCATCCGTCCGATGATCGACTGCCGCACGCCCAGGCGGTCACCCGGGACGGCGTCGAGGTCGAATCCCGCTCCGCGGTCACGGATGAACACGTCCACGCCGGTCGCGGCACCCTCGATGTACACCGAGATCTCGCCGCCGGCATGCCGCGCGGCGTTGAGCATCGCTTCACGAGCGGCGGCGGCCAGTTCGCCGCTGGCGCGCTCGGTCGAGAGGCCGGCGGAGACCACCTCGATGCGCACGGGGTAGTCCAGTTCGAGTGCGCCGGCGTAGTCGCGCAGGTCGGTCGCCAGGTCGCTGTCGGCGGGCGCATCGCCGTCGTACAACCAGGCCCGCAGCTCGCGCTCCTGCGCGCGGGCCAGACGCGCGGCCTCGCTGGAGGCGCCGGCACGATTCTGGATCAGGGCGAGCGTCTGCAGCACCGAGTCGTGCAGATGCGCGGCCATCTCGCTGCGCTGCTCCTCGCGGATGCGGCGGACGCGCTCGCCCGAGAGCTCGCGCCAGCGATGGATGAGCGATGAGGAGAACATCGCCAGCAGACCGGCGAAGGGTACAAGCAGGTACACGCGGTTGATCGGCTGGACGAGCATGGCCACGAGGAGCCAGAGGATCAACCCGATGGCGATGATGCGCACGACCGCCGCATGGCGGGGCCCCCGCGCAGCATCGTGTCGGTCGACGAGATCTGCCCAGAGGGCCGCGGAGACCAGCAGCGCGACCAGCATCAGCAGAATCGTGATTCCGAGGACCGTCGAACCGCCATTCGGCTCGTACGCCCAGGGAGGCGACATGGCGAAGCGGTAGTCGCTCAGTTCGGGAAGAACCAGCAGATCGAGAACCATGGCGGCGATCAGCATCACCCATGCCACCGGTGCCCGCCGCGACGGCGCGGCCTCTCCCGGCTCCCATGGTGTGAACACCCAGCACCAGAGGTAGAGCAGCAGGCCTGTGCCGCCGAGCAGAGTGAGGGCCAGGAACAGCATCCGCACCATCCAGACGCGCGCGCCGAGGTGCCGGGCCAGACCCGCCGCGGTACCGGAGATCAGGCACTCTCTCACCCGCGTCAGCTCGGGCCGAGGTGGCGGCGCCAGACGCGGCGGCGAGAGCAGCGGCGAAGAGGACATGACGCCATCCAACCACCCGACCGGCCGCTTTCGAGGCCCCGCGGACCAGGATCAGGGTCGAGTCAGGGGATCACCCCATGGCGGCGCCCGCTCCGCCGGCGACAGGATCGGAGTATGAGCTTTCCGACCCTCCCACCGCCGCCCGAGACAGCCCGTCCCGCGTCATCGCACCGCTCCGACCGCTTCTTCGCGTGGGCCGCCGGGCTCGGCATCGCCCGTTCGGATGGCTGGATCGGCGGCGTCGCGGCCGGGATCGCCTCCCGATTGCGCATCGACCCGCTCATCGTGCGCGGCGTACTGGTGGTGACGGCACTGTTCGGCCTGCCGATGATCGTCCTGTATGCCGTGGCGTGGGCCCTGCTGCCCGATCCCGAGGGGCGCATCCACCTGCGCGAACTCCTGCGGGGCCGCTTCGAGCCGGCCCAGCTGGGCATCTTGGCCGGCCTTCTGGTCGGGATGCTGACGGTCACACCGACCGCCGGATTGTTCCTGGTCGAGCGCATCATCAGCCCCTACTCGTTCCAGACGTACGGAGTCAGCGGCTTCGGCGTCTTCCTCTTCATCGTCGGACTGGTGCTGGTCGGCATCATGCTCGTCCTGATCGTGCGCGCTGCGCGCCGCACCCCGGGTGGTGACGCGCGTCCAACGGCTTCGGAGGCGCGCACGCCCGACTCCTCCGCTCCGGTCGGTTATTCGGGCGCCGCCGTCGACGCGGAGATCCGAGAGGGGGATGCCGGTACGGAGGGTACGTCGCCGGCATCCCCCCTCATCCCCGCTCCGACCGCCGAGACGGATGCCGATGGGCTGGAGGCCTGGCGCGCGCAGCACGCCGCATGGCAGCAGCAGGATCAGGCATGGCGCCACCAGCAGCAGGATGCCGACCGTGCGGCACGCGATCAGGCCCGCGCGGAGCGGCAGGCCGCGGCCGCCGCCTTCGCCGCCGAAGCAGCAGAGCGCCGCCGCATCCGCCGCGCATCCAACCCCCGCGCGAGCTTCGCGTATGTCGCGACCGTGATCGGCGTGGCACTGGTGGCGGCGACCATGGTCTGGCTCTGGTCACAGGATCCGGATGCCGCGACCGCGGGAATGGCGCTGTTCACGGCCGCGCTTGTGCTGGCCTTCGGCATGATCGTGGCCGGCGTGGCCCGTCGGCGCAACGGATTTCTGGCGTTCCTGACAGCGGCGACGCTGGTGGCAGGACTCATCACGGCGGGCGCGGCGACACTGGGGAACGTGCGATTCGGGGAGGCCGGCCTCTCCAACTACGGTCCGGGCATCGGCGAGATCCGGCAGCCGTTCGGGAACACCGGAATCATCCTCATGTCCCTGCCCGACCTGGCACCCCACCCCGTGGTGCTGCACAAGGGTTCCGGGTACACGGAGATCTACGTGAACGACGGCGTCGAACTGCAGCTCACGGCCACCGTGGGAGATGTCGCGGTGGAATGGAGTCGCACAGAATACGCCTCCGGCAGTGACACGACGACCAAGTCGGGCAGATTCACTGGAGTGCAGCAGTCCGATGGCAGCACGCTCTACCGCGAGACCATCTCGTCGCCGCCGAACCCCGACGACCCGGACGCCCTGCCGAACACCACCATCGCTCCGGTGACGATCGACCAGCAGTCGGGTCGCATCGTCGTCGTGTACTCGTCCCGTTCTGAGAAGGAGGCCGCGCAATGACCACCGAACCGACCACTCCCGTGCCAGGCGACGAGACGCTCCCGATCCTGGTTGAGGCTCCCACCCCCGCAGAGGCCACCTCCACGGCATCCGCTCCCCTGCCCCGCACCCGTTGGGCGGCGATCGTGTGGGGTGTGTGCTTCGCAGCCCTCGCCTGGTTCGGAATCTGGATGCTCAGCGGCGACGATCGCCGCAGCGACGTCTCCGACTGGTTCGCCTCACTGACGCCAGGGACCACCACCGCGATGGTCCTGCTGGCCGTCGGCGTGCTGGTGCTGATCACGGGGCTGGTGGGCCTGATCCGGCGCGGGCAGCTGCGTCGACGCGACCGTCCGTAACCTCGGCGAGGAAGGACAGCGCCGTCACGGGACGTGCAGGCGTCCGAGGTGAGGATCGTCCGCCACCCGGCTTTCGGCCACCTTTTCTAAAAGAAGTTACTCTTGAACATAGAATGAGCCGCTCTGAATGCGCGGCAGTTCTTCTTTCAGAAGGCCACCATGGACATCACCGAACAGGTCTCGAGCATCGGAACCCTCGCCGACGACACTCGCAGAGCGCTGTACGAGCACGTGGCAGCGCAGCCCGAGCCGGTCAGTCGCGACTCCGCGGCGAATGCCGTCGGGATCGCTCCGCACATGGCGCGGTTCCACCTGGACAAGCTCGTCGAGGCGGGCCTGCTCGAGACGGAGTTCCGCCGGCTGACCGGTCGCTCCGGTCCCGGCGCCGGCCGCCCCTCCAAGCTCTACCGCCGCGTGTCGCAGACAATCTCCGTGTCGCTTCCCGAGCGCCGCTACGACCTGGTCGGACACCTTCTCGCCGGCGCCATCGAGCGCGCGGCGGGAGGCACGGGCCTCGACGAAGCGGTCGCGCAGGTCGCGCACGACGAGGGCCGGACGATCGCGGCATCCGCTCCTCCCGCAGACAATCCGGACGACCTCACCCGCGTGGCAGGAGTACTGGCCGCGCAGGGCTTCGAGCCGCGCGAAGAGGACGACGCGCTGACGCTGGCGAACTGTCCGTTCGACTCACTCGCTCGTGAGCACACCGAGCTGGTGTGCTCCGCGAACCTCGCTCTCATCGGGGGCATCCTCGAGGGGATGGACTGTCCGCACCTACGCGCCTCCGGCGAGCCGCATGCCGACCAGTGCTGCGTGGCGATCCGCCGGTCGCCGTTACGCTGATGCGATGAGGAACGACCGGCGACGCCCCGCACGACCGCGACCCGGCAAGCCCGCGCAGAAGAAGAGCGCACCTCAGCGACCTCGGAAGCCCGCGCCGCAACCGCCGCCCGCTCCCCCGGAGGAGCCGCGCACACTGCGGCTCGGGCTGGTTCCGGGCACCACCCCCGGCAGGTGGATCGACGCCTGGAAGCAGCGGATGCCGCATGTCGAGCTCGAGCTCGTGCCGATCTCGTTCGCCGATCAGCGCGAGCGCCTCGATGAGCTCGACCTCGCACTGGTGCGTCTGCCGCTCGAACGCACGCAGGACCTGCACGTCATCCCGCTCTACGACGAGGTGCCCGTGGTGGTGGCAGCCACCGACTCGTTCCTGATGGCGACCGACCATCTCACCGCCGACGACCTCGTCGGCCAGGTGCTGATCACCCCGGGCGACGATGTGCTGGGGCCGCTGGATCTGCCCACGGCCGCCCCCGACTTCCCGACGATCGCGACCACCGCGGATGCCGTCGAGACGGTCGCGACCGGCGTCGGCATCCTCGTCGTGCCGATGTCGCTGGCCCGTCTGCATCACCGCAAGGATGCCGGCTACCGCCCCCTGCTGGGCGGCCGAACCTCCTCGATCGCGTTGGCATGGCCGATCGAGGCGACCACGCCCGATGTCGAAGCGTTCGTCGGGATCGTCCGCGGGCGCACCGCGAACTCCTCGCGCTGACGCCTCGTCGCATCCGTCCTGCTCGTACCCCGGAGCCAGGACCTCCCCCTCGGCATCCCTCTTCAGGGTCAGGCACGTACGCTCTCCGGGGTGATGTGCCGACCCCGCGGCGCTCCGTAGCGTTCCCCTGTCCGCAGAACGCACGAGGAGCATCCGATGAACATCGCACACACCGCCACGCGCCGCACGACCGGCGCCCACCCCGATGCGGGTCGACGAGTCCACCCGGCGCTCAGCGCGACCCTGATGATCGTCGGCTTCGCCGTCGTGATGATCGTGACGGGAGCGGTCACCTCCGCACTGCAGAACCCCATCGCCGCGCTGCTGATCGGCCCTCTCTTCGGAGTCCTCGTCCTCTGGCTCTACCGGCTGAGCGTCGGGGCGCTCGAGAAGCGCCCGCCCATCGAGCTCGCGGCCTCCTCTGCGACGCGGCGCGTGCTGACCGGCACCGCGGTGGGAGTGCTGCTGGCATCCGTGACGATCGGGCTGATGGCCCTGTTCGGCTGTTACCGGATCACCGGTTGGGGATCCCTGGGCGGAGCGCTGGCGGTGATCGGCGCAATGGTCGCGGTCGCGATCGCCGAGGAGGTGCTGTTCCGCGCCATCATCTTCCGACTCGTCCAGAACCGCTGGGGCACCTGGCTCGCCCTCGTCGTGTCATCCGGGCTCTTCGGCCTCATCCATCTGCTCAACCCCGGCGCCACGCTCTGGGGTGTGCTGACGATCGCCATCGAGGCGGGCCTCATGCTCGGCGCCGCCTACGTGCTGACAGGTTCACTGTGGCTGTCGATCGGGCTGCACTTCGGATGGAACGTCTCCATCGTCGCGCTGTTCGGAACCGTGACATCGGGCAGCGAGATGGCCGGTTCGCTCGTGTCCGCGACCACCTCCGGTCCGGATTGGCTGAGCGGCGGCGCGTTCGGGCCGGAAGGGAGCCTGTTCGCGATCGCGGTGTGCACGATCGCATCCGTGGTGCTGCTCAAGATGGCGCACCGCCGCGGCCGCCTGATTCCACTCCGGCGCCCCTGACCGGGCTCCGAAGCCCGTCTATATGGCGCAAACCGCCCTGATTCGTGAGAATCGAGGGCGGTCTGCGCCATATAGACGGGGGTTGGGGTCAGGCGGCGGATGCCACCTCGATGCGTGCCTCGACCTGGATGCCGTCGTCCACGACATCCACCCGCACCGCGCCGCCGTCGGCCAGCCCGCCGGAGACGAGCAGGTCGGCGATGCGATCGTCGACCTCGCGCTGGATCAGCCGCCGCAGCGGTCGGGCACCGTACTCGGGCTCGTATCCGTGCTCGCCGAGCCAGGCGACCGCGGCATCGGTCACCTCGAAGCCGATCTCACGACCGGCCAGCCGCTTGGTCGTCGCCCGCAGCATGAGCCGCACGATCTCGCCGAGCTCTTCACGCGACAGCTTCTGGAAGATGACGATCTCGTCGATCCGGTTCAGGAACTCCGGCCGCATGGCCTCGCGCAGCTTGCCCATCACGCGGGCCCGCAGGTCCTCCTGCGAGGCGAAGCCCGAGGCATCCTGCGAAGCGACGAACCCGAGCGCACCCGACCGCGACGCGAGGAACTCCGAGCCGATGTTCGAGGTCATCACGATCACCGTGTTGCGGAAGTCGACCGTGCGGCCCTGGCCGTCGGTCAGCCGCCCGTCGTCGAGCACCTGCAGCAGCAGGTTGAACACGTCGGGGTGGGCCTTCTCGATCTCGTCGAACAGCACGATCGAATACGGGTTGCGCCGCACGCGCTCGGTGAGCTGTCCGGCCTCGTCGTAGCCGACGTATCCGGGAGGGGCACCCACCAGGCGCGACACGGTGTGCCGCTCGCCGAACTCGCTCATGTCGAAGCGGATGACCGCTGTCTCGTCGTCGAACAGGCGGTCGGCCAGGGCCTTCGCCAGCTCGGTCTTGCCGACGCCGGTGGGTCCGAGGAACAGGAAGGACCCGACCGGACGGTTCGCGTCGCCCATGCCGGTGCGGCTGCGCCGCACGGAGCGCGCGACGGCCGCCACGGCGTCGTTCTGGCCGATCACCCGGGAGTGCAGGTCGGCCTCGAGGTCACCCAGCCGCTCCCGCTCCGTCTCGGTGAGCCGGCTGACAGGGATGCCGGTGGCACGCGAGATCACTGCGGCGATCTGCGGCTCGTCGACCACGGCCTCCACAGCCGTCGGCGACGGCACATCCACCTCGTCGATCCGGGCCTGCACCCGAGCGATCTCGTCGCGAAGCCGCGAAGCCTCCTCATAGTGCTCGGCGTCGACTGCGGCATCCTTCTGCATCTCCAGGTCGACGAGTTCGTCGGCCAGCGCCTCGATGTCGGTGACCAGCCCCAGGCGCAGGCGCAACCGCGCACCGGCCTGATCGATCAGGTCGATCGCCTTGTCCGGCAGCACGCGGTCGGGCAGATAGCGGGCGCTCAGCTCCACCGCACTGCGGATCGCCTCGTCGGTGTACGACACCGCGTGGTGCTCCTCGTACGCCGGCTTCAGCCCGTCGAGGATGCGCACGGCGTCCTCGATCGACGGCTCCGCCACCTTCACGGGCTGGAAGCGGCGCTCCAGCGCCGGATCCTTCTCGATGCGCCGGTACTCGCTGAGCGTCGTCGCACCGACCAGGTGCAGTTCGCCGCGCGAGAGGCGGGGCTTGAGGATGTTGCCCGCGTCCATGCCGCCGCTCTCCCCCGAGCCGCCGGCGCCGACCACCGTGTGCACCTCGTCGATGAACACGATGATCTCGCCCTTGTGGGCGGCGATCTCGTCCATGGTCTTGGTCAGCCGCTCCTCGAAGTCGCCCCGGTAGCGGGCACCCGAGAGCATCGCGGGCAGGTCGAGCGCGATCACACGACGATCCTTCAGCTGGGCGGGAACCGAGTCGTCGACGATGGCACGCGCCAGGCCCTCGACGATCGCGGTCTTGCCGACGCCGGCCTCGCCGATCAGCACCGGGTTGTTCTTGGTGCGGCGGCTGAGGATCTCGATCGTCTGCTCGATCTCGTCGGCCCGGCCGATCACCGGGTCGAGCTCGCCTGCGCGGGCGCGCGCGGTGAGGTCCAGCCCGTACTGGTCGAGCATCGGAGTCTCGGATGCCGGGTCCGCGGCGTCGTGCGGGGCGGCGTCGCCGGCCGGAACCGGCTCGCGCAGACCCTGGGTGAGGGCCTCGGCGGTGACGCCGGCACGGGCGAGGATCTGACCCGCCGGCACATCCTGGCCGAGCACGAGCGCGAAGAACAGGTGGTCGGGGTCGATGTAGGTCGAACCCGACGAGCGGGCGACCTGGTAGGCGTGGAACAGCGCGCGCGAGGCGCTGGGTGTAAGCGTCGCGGCATCCACGTCGGCCGTGCCGCGGCTCTGCGGAAGGCGCGCTTCGACGGCGGCGATGATCGCGGACGGGTCGACCCCGACGCGCTCGATGGCGGCGGAGACGCTGTCGTCCTCGACGATCATGCGCAGGACGTGCAGAGCGTCGAGCTCGGTCTGACCGCGCTCCAGTGCGAAGCGTCCCGCGCTCTGCAGGATCTGCTGGGTGCGCGCAGTGAGGAACCGGCTGAGGTCGATCGAGCGACCCTGCCGCGCCTGCTCACCGGCGAGGTAGCGGGCCAGGAACTCGTCGAACGAGCCCGAACCCGCCTGGTTGAAGTCGTTGGGCATTTCGCTTCCTCTCAAGACTTGAGTGCAGTTCTATCAACTTCAACGACACATGATGACGGCTATTCCCTGAGTTCGTCAAACCCGCCGAATAGAATCGACGCATGTCCTCGGTGCTCTATGTCTGCGTACGGCCGGAGCGCAGCGCGGCGGATGCCGAGCACCGCTCTTTCGCCCGCGATCTGGGCATCCACCGTCTCGACCGCCTCGATCTGCTGCACGCGTCGCTGGAGACCGTCGAGTGGGAGCAGTACGACGGCTTCGTGATCGGCGGCTCACCGTTCAACGTCACGGATGCCGACAAGTCGGACGAGCAGCTCGCAGTGGAGCGCGACCTCGAGCGCATCGCCTCCCGCGCCATCGACGGCAGCGCGGGCGCATTGTTCACCTGCTACGGCATCGGCGTGGTGACACGGATGCTGGGCGGGCGCGTCGACATGGATCACCCCGAGCGCGTGCAGGCCGCACGGATCCGGATCACCGCGGACGGGGCTGCGGATGCCCTGTTCGGACCGAACAGCCCTGAGATGACGGTGTTCACCGCGCACAAGGAGTCCGCGGCCGAGACCCCGACCGGCGCGGTGCTGCTGGCCACCAACGACGCATGTCCGGTACAGGCGTATCGCGTGGGCGAGCGCCTGCATGCCACGCAGTTCCATCCCGAGGCGTCACCGCAGGACTTCGCCGATCGCATGGCCGTGTACCGCGCATCCGGCTACTTCGATGCGAGCGAGTACGCCGCCACCGAGAAGATGGTGCTCTCGGCATCCGTCGACGGTGCCGACCTGCTGCGCCGGTTCCCGAGCCTGCTCGGCTGAGCGCTCCGGCATCCTGCCGGTCCTTGCATCCGGTGCAGGAGATTCATCCGGTGCAGGACGAGTCTCGCGTTTCCGTCCTGTTCTCGCCGAATCTCCTGTCTCCGATCCCGCTCAGCCCCGCAGCATCCCGATCTTCTCGTCGAGGTATCCGGCCAGCGGGATCAGTCCGCCGCTCGGCGACCAGCGCACACCCGGTTCACCGTCGACCAGCGCGAGCGGGCCGGACGCCGAGCCGGCATCCACGGCGTCCGGATCCAGCACCCGCCAGCCGACGTGCAGCACCTCCCCCTCGGCGAACCCGCCACGGCGGGCCTGAGCGCGCCGCTCGGCGCGTGCGCGTGCGGAGTCCGCGGTGTAGCCGCGGCGCACCTCCTCCGCCGCGCGCAGGATCTCCCCGGTCGCGAGCACCGCATCGTCGCTGAGCAGCAGCACGCCCAGGTGCCAGGCTTCGCCCGCCCGCACGATGCGATCGGCGCGCCAGCGCGACGTGCGCAACAGCCCCAGCCCCTCCTGCGGCACCCCGGCCAGACGCCGACGCGCATCGTCGAGCAGCGAAGCGGTGGAACTCATCGCCCCAGGCTAGCGGCGCAGGGTCAGGTCTCGACGGAGCCGTCGCCGTCGTGACGTGCAGCCGGTTCGCCGCCGAGCCACCCACGACGCCGGAACAGCAGATAGATCCCCACGTCGGCGACGATCATGACGCCGATCATGATGAGCCAGCCGAGCCCCAGGTGCAGCAGCGGCAGGTCCTTGAAGTTCATCCCGTACACCCCGGCGACGACCGTCGGGATGGCCAGCAGCGCCGCATAGGCCGAGATCGTGCGCATGTCCCGGTTCTGCCGGGTGGAGACGTTGCTCTCATGACTCGACACCACAGCATCCAGTCCGGAGTGCTCGGCCGTGGCGAGGCGTGCGATCCCGACGGCATCGTTCTCGAGATGGACGAAATAGGGCCGCAGCGCGGGCTCGGATTCCGTGAGCGACTGGATCTCCGCTCGCGCCGAGCGCACGGCGTCGGCGAGACCGGATGCGGCGCGATCGATCTGTCCGATGCGCTGACGCAGTCGGTAGATGCGTCGGTAGTCCTCGCGGACGCCACTGTCGAACACCTCCTCCTCCACGGAGTCGAGTTCGCTCTCGATGCCCGCACCGAGCTCGACGAAGTCCGACACGACGGCGTCCAGCACCCGATAGACCGCCGAGATCGTCGATGTCACCGGCACGGCACCCGTGCCCGACAGGACTGCATCCAGGTCACGCAGCCTCTCGCGAGGGCCCTGCTGCACCAGCAGCAGGCGGTGCTCATCGAAGATCAATGCAAGTCCGCTGATCGGATCGGGAGCATCCCGATCCGCGTCGGCGTCCGCGTCGGCGTCGAGATCCCACAGCGACAGGTACAGATGCGAGCCGAGTCGCTCGAACTTCGGCTGCTGTCTGCCCATCCGCAGATCGTCGATGATCAGCGGGTGCAGATCGAAGCGCTCTGCGAGATCGTCCAGCTGCGCATCCGTCGGATTGATCTGCACGACGGTGAAGTGCGCCGGCTCCCGTGCGGTGTCCGTCATCGCGACCTCCCCTTCCTGCAGCAGAACAAGCAGGATCACGCTAGGAGGCGTCACCGCAGGAAGGAAGGGGATTGCCGCGACGCCGCGAAGGGGCTAGCCGACATCTGCGGCGATTCGCACCCACGGCACCGGAGAGGCAGAATCGAGGGAACGCCCAGCTCAGGAGCATCCATGCCGCATACCGACACCGCACGCCTTCTCATCGCCTGCGACGACCAGCCCGGTATCGTCGCGGCCGTCGCCGGAGTGCTGGCATCGCACGGCGCGAACATCATCTCGCTCGATCAGCACTCCACCGACGAGGTGGGCGGTCGATTCTTCCAGCGCACGGTGATCCATCTGGAAGGTCTCGCAGCGAAGCGGCCGGCGCTGGAGGCATCCCTCAGCGAGGTCGCCGAGCGCTTCGCCATGGAGTGGTGGCTGCACGACACCTCCACCCGCAAGCGCGTCGCGATCTTCGTCTCGAAGTACGACCACTGCCTGATGGAGCTGCTGTGGCGCACGCAGCGCGGCGAGCTCGACATCGACGTGACCATGGTCGTGTCCAACCACCCCGATCTCGCCGCATCCGTGCGCTCCTTCGGCGTGCCTTTCGTGCACGTGCCGCGCGGCGAGGGCCCGGATGCCAAGGCGGCGATGGAGTCCCGTCAGCTGGAGCTGCTGCAGGGCAACGTCGACCTCGTCGTGCTGGCGCGTTACATGCAGATCCTCTCCGACGACTTCATCTCTCGGATCGGCGCACCGGTCATCAACATCCACCACTCGTTCCTGCCCGCGTTCATCGGCGCGAACCCTTACGCCCGTGCCAAGGAGCGCGGCGTGAAGCTGATCGGCGCGACCGCGCACTACGCGACCGCCGACCTCGACGAGGGTCCGATCATCGAGCAGGACGTCACCCGCGTCACGCATGCGGAGTCCGCGGCGGAGCTGCAGCGCCGCGGCGCCGACGTCGAGCGGTTCGTGCTGGCCCGTGCTGTGAAGTGGCATGCCGAGGATCGTGTGATCGTGCACGGCCGCTCGACGGTCATCCTGTAGCGGCCCCGAGGTGTTCGGGGCGTACCCTGGCGGGGTTCGAAAGGGGTTGCCGTGCCGAAGTTGATGATCGTCGTCGGAAGCGTCAGGGACGGCCGCATCGGCCTGCCCATCGCCGAGTGGGTGCGTGATGTCGTGAAGCAGCACGGCGGGTTCGAGACCGACTGGGCCGATCTGAAGGAGATCGGCCTGCCGCTGATGACCGAGCCGAACCACCCCAGGCTGCGGAAGTACACTCAGGCATCGACGATCGCGTGGAGCGAGCGGGTGGATGCAGCCGACGCATTCGTGTTCGTGCAGCCGGAGTACAACTTCAGCTTCTCCCCCGCGCTGAAGAACGCGCTCGATCATCTGTCGCAGGAGTGGTGGCGCAAACTGCTCGGCACCGTGAGCTATGGAGGCATCTCCGGAGGCACGCGCGGGGCCGCAGCGTTGCGGGTACCCGAGGTCGCGCTCGGGATCGTGCCGACGACGGCGAATGTCGAGATCCCCTGGGCCGCAAAACAGGTCGCAGACGGGCGGTTCACTCCGCTGGACTCGCAGGTGCGGATTCTCGAGCGGATGCTGACGGAGCTCGCCGAGCTCGACAGCGCCCTCTCCCCGCTGCGCGCTGCCCGGCGCTGATCAGATCCGCGCCGATCAGGCCCGGCGCTGATCAGCCGGTCGGGATGCCGGCGAGCAGCTCGGCGAACACGTCGGCTGCGGCATCCCAGCGTGCGAGCGGGGCGGACTGGCCCAGCCACAGTGACTGCAGCTCTCCCAGGCCGCGCTGTGCGGCGACCGCGCGGAAGCGCCCGGTCAGCCAGTTCTGGGCGGGGAACGGCGCGATCGCGCCGGATTCCTCGATCGCCTGCACGGCCCGGTTCGCTGCGCCCCGGGCGAGCCGACCGCTCATCGCGCGGGTCAGCACGCCGGCATCCGCTGCGGTCGATCGAATCGCGGCACGATGGGCCTCGTTCGCGGCCGATTGCGCCGTCGCGAGGAAGGACGTGCCGATCTGCACCCCCGAGGCGCCGAGCGCGAACGCTGCGCCGACACCGCGGCGATCGCCGATGCCGCCGGCGGCGATGACGGGAATGCGGACGGCATCCACCACCTGCGGCACCAGCGAGACCAGCCCGACCAGCGAGTGCTCCGCAGGCTTCAGGAACGACACACGGTGGCCTGCGGCCTCGGCGCCGGTCGCGACCACCGCGTCGACGCCGCCTGCTTCCAGCGCGACAGCTTCGGCGACCGTCGTGGCTGTGCCGAGAACACGGATGCCGCGGCGGTGCGCCTCGTCCACGAGCCCGGCCGACGGCACGCCGAACACCACGCTCAGGACGGCCGGTGCCGCCTCCCAGATCGCCTCCAGCTGCTCCTCGAGGTCCGGCAGGTAGCGCTCAGGGCGATCGGGCCGATCGATCCCGACCTCTGTGAAGAAGTCTGCGAGGGCGGCCGCATAGCCGTCGTGTTCGGGACCGGGAGCGACCTCGTCGCCGGTCGGCAGCCAGATGTTCAGCGAGAACGGAGCTGCCGTGGCATCGCGCAGCGCCGCGACCGTCGTGCTGATCCGTTCGGCGTCGTAGCCGTACAGTCCGTATGAGCCGAGGCCACCGGACTCGCTCACCACGGCCGTGAGCTCCACCGACGACAGCCCGCCGAACGGGGCGAGCACGATCGGATGCCGAATGCCCAGCAGGTCGCGCAGATCAGTCATGCTTCCACGCTACGCCCGGGTACGACCCCGTCGCGCCCGGCCGCGCTGGGGAGGAAGGGCACGCGGCGCGGGCGCGAGGGGAGTGACCTGACGCGGCTCAGCGAGGCGGGAAGTGCCGGATCGGAGAGGGCGGGGCGGATCGATCGGATGCTGCGGCGACGGCGGCGTCCAGCGCCCTCAGCAGCTCACCGAAATCGCGGAAGCGCGTCGTGCGAGGGCACGGCCTGCGCAACCACAGCACATCGAGGGAACCCGTGCTGTTGCGCTCGACGTAGGCGATCAGGCAGTCGGCGTCGGCGTGCCGCCGGGCGAGATCGCAGATGCGCCAGCTGTCGCGGCCGATGGAGGTCAGCTCCCACCCTCCATGCGGGGTCGACGCGCTCGGGGGGTCGGAGAGTGTGGTGCTCACAGTGGTTTTCCTCCTGTCACAGCGACGACGCTGCCCGAGGTGTACGACGATTCGGTCGAAGCGAGATACACGTACGCGCCGGCGAGTTCGGCGGGCTGCCCGGCCCGCCCCAGAGGCGTGTCCGAACCGAAGGTCTTGATCCTCTCGTCGTCCCAACCGGTCGCGGGGATCAGCGGGGTCCAGATCGGACCGGGGGCGACGGCGTTGACCCGGATGCCTCGCTTGCCGGCCTCCTCGGCGAGCGCCTTGACGAACGCGACCTGCGCCGCCTTCGTCATCGCGTAGTCGATGAGTCCCGGTGAGGGGTTGTACGCCTGGATCGACGCGGTGACGATGATGCTCGCCCCGGGCTCCAGGTCCGGATAGGCGGCCCGCGCCGTGAAGATCGTGCCGCACAGGTTCGTGTCGAACACCCGGCGCATGTCCTCGGTCTTCAGCGACTCGAAGCCATCGATGTCATGCTGGAAGCCGGCATTGAGAACCAGGACGTCCAGCCCGCCCATCTGCTCGCGGGCCTGCCGAACGGCTCCCGTCGCGAACGATTCCTCGCGCAGGTCGCCCGGGATGCTGATGCCGGTCGCCCCCGCGTCCGTGATGAGCCTGACTGTGTCGTCAGCATCATCCTGCTCCTCCGGCATGTGGACGATCGCGACATCGGCGCCCTCCCGGGCGAAGGCGATCGCGACCGCACGGCCGATCCCGGAGTCGCCGCCGGTGATCAGCGCCTTGCGCCCGCGCAGGCGATCATGCCCGACGTACGAGTCCTCGCCGTGGTCCGGCGTCGGTGTGGTGCGGTCGGTGTCACCCGGCTGATCCTGCTGCTGCGGAGGGAATTCTTCATCGTGGTGCTCGTGACGGGGATCGGACTCGTCGTCGGTCATCTTCACGCCTCTCTTCACATGTCAGGAACCGTTCTGCACAGCATCCATCGCCTCTGCCCGGGCGACCAGGGGGTTGACACCGCGAAGCCTCCAGGGCATGACGGCGCCACTGCGCTGCGGGCGGCTACCGCGCGTTCTCACGGCTGTCAACGCCCGTGCGCGGCACGCCCTGACGGGCGCACGCTGGTCGCTCACGAGAGGAGCATCATGACCGATTCCATGAATACCGACGGTGACATGCCGGAACCGGATGCCGCCATCGTCGGACGACCCGATCTGCAGCCGGACACCCAGGGGGATCCGCCGCTGGATGCGGATCTGGGAGACGACGGCCAGGGTGATCTGGATGGTGAGGGCCGGCACTCCGGGGATGCACCCGACGATCTGCGCTCGCAGGCCCCATCCGGTCCGGTCGAAGAGGACGCCGACCGACATGGGAAGGGCGGCGACCCGGCGTGAGCGGCATCGGCGATCAGGGGATGCTGCCCGAGGGCGTGCAGTCGCAGCATCCCGATGACGACACGATGGAGGACGACCTCGTCGAGGGACGCACCGCGGCTCCCGGCGACGACGAGTCAGCCGACGCGGGTCCGTCTCACACGCGCCGATCGGGGTCGCGGTCGTCCACGCAGTCCGAGAAGCCTGGTCCTCGAACCGACCCGTGAAGCGGTGTCAGTCGCCGGGGTGGGACTCGCTTTCCGGGGCCGGCTGGTCCTCGGGCGGCTCGGGCACGAGGTGCAGTCCGCTCGGGGTGTTCGCGGTGAACGCGAGCGCCTCGACCCATGCCCGGTTGATGGCCGGCTGCCGGCTGCCGAAGTACTTGAAGACGAGCGAGCTGCCCGCGTGCACCCAGACCGTGGTGCGGCCGCCGCCGACGCTCGGGTCCTCCCGCCAGCTGAACGGGAACGGCTCCCCCCGGCGCAGCTTGGCGGTGATCACCAGCTGCACGTGCGTGAGCGCGCGGTCTTCGATCTCGGTCTTGATCGAGCTGTCATAGATGAACTTGCCCATGGTCGCGAGTGCATCCTCTCTTGGTCGTATGCCCGCCCAATCCCTGGTCCGGCCAGGCCCCCGGGGCTAACCTTATCCCCATGGGACAGCTCTTCTATGGGAACAATCCTGAAGCGATCGTCATCGAGGATCGCGCGCTCGCTCACCTCAAAGTGGTGATAGCCATGAAGCTGCGCCGCAACGAGAGCTTCACCCTCTCCTGGAAGCATCCCGTCGATGACACCCCCGGACGCACGACGATCTGGCTGCACCCCTCGATCCCGCTCCGCTTCGTGTTCGGTGAGCCGGAGACGCCGGAGCTCAGCACGGAGTGGATCACCGCGATGGCCCACTCCGCGAACTCCAGCGGCGGCATCATGCTGCTGGACGAGCACTTCGACGGCGAGTGACCCGGCCGGGCCTCCGCCTGGTCACTCGGAGGACTCTGCGGAGACCACGTGGGGCGCGCCGACCGGTTTGGACTCCGCAGACGAACGCTGCCGAAGGAAGATCGAGAAGGCCACCATCGTGCCCACCGCCAGGAACTCGCTCTGCCAGTTCTGCAGCGTCCGGTCCCAGAACTCCGGTGATCCCACGTACTGGAGCCAGGTCAACGGGGCCGCGCCGTGCTCGGCGTTCTCCTGGTTCATCACGACGGTTCCGCTGAGCGACTGCATCAGCCACGACAGCAGGAAGATCGCACCCATCACGATCACCAGTGAGTTCTCGTAGACGACGCGACGCAGCCCGGATGCCTTCGCACCGGCGGGGGCATCGTCGGGCGCGTACGCGCCGACCTTCTGATCCTCGTCGGTGCCCACACCCTCGTCGCCCGGCCGCTTCGATTCCGGGGATCCCCGCTGGACGAACCAGACCGTCGCTGCGATGAACAGCAGGAACTGCAGGAACTCGGACTGCCAGTTCTCGGCGACGTCGACGACGAAGTCGCTGGAGAACACGAATGCGAGGTATCCCTGCTCCGGCAGCCCGTGCTGCGACAACTCCTCGTCGGTGCGCAGGAACCCGGCGATGGACTGCCCGAAGAGAGCGAGCACGAAGAGGGCGAAGAAGAACAGGCTCAGCGCGTTGTCGCGCAGGAAGCGGCGCATCGGACTCACCTTCCGCTCACCAGGATGACGGTCATCGCGAGGAAGCCGAGGATGACCGCTCCCATCCAGATCCAGAACATCACCAGTGCACCACTCGGATTCTGCTGCATCTCAGATCCTCTCCATCTGCGGTCGGGACCGCGGGTCCCGTGCGGATCCTTCGTCCGTCCCCCGAATGCTGGTCCTCGCCCACTGCGCGGGGAAGGGGCTTGACGCCCGCAGGGCGCCCTGTCAACCCCATTAGAAGGCCGCCGCGTTCTCGTTACCGTCGTGATCAGACGATCTGAGAACCGGACGAAGACGAGAGGAGCGGAGCCCATGACCCTGACGCGGGAGATCATGACCGCGGGAGCCCAGTGCGTCGGAGAGAACGACGCGCTCACGATCGCGGCCGAACTGATGCGGGAACTCGACGTGGGCGCACTGCCCATCTGCGGCGAGGACGGCAGGTTGAAGGGGATGCTCACCGACCGCGACATCGTCGTGAAGGGCATAGCCGAAGGCCACGACCCCGACACGACCAATGCGGGCCGATTCGCCGCCGGTGCGCCGTTGACGGCGCAGGCGGACGACGACATCGAGCGCGTGCTGACACTGATGCGCGCTCATCAGGTGCGCCGTGTGCCGGTGATCGAGGAGCACCGACTGGTGGGCATCGTCAGCCAGGCGGACATCGCCCGGCGGCTGGACACCGATACCACCGGTGACACCGTCGAACACATCTCGCGTGAGGAGCAGCCATGACCGATCGAACCGATGACGACAGCGCGATGACCACCCATGCCGAATGGGGCTCGGGCGCGCCGCACCTGCTGGTCTCCCGAGGCGGCGAGGACCGCTTCGTGTTCGACCTGACCGAGGACGAGGTCTCGATCGGATCCGCGGAGGGCAACGGGCTGGTGCTGGCGGGCACGGATGCGGTGCACGCCACGATCGTGCACGACGATCAGGACGAGTACGTCCTGACCCTGCATGGCGCGGGAGAGATGAACGCGAGCACGCGATCGGCCCCTGACGGGCCGCGCGCCGAGGTACTGCGCACCGGGGCGCGATTCACGATGGGCGATTGGACGCTCGTCTTCGGGCGTGCGGAGTACGCCGATCACGGGCGCCCGTTCGGCGGACGCGAGGGCGGCGAGCTGTCCGACCAGCCGCCGCAGCCGGAGCGCCCCGACTACCCCGCCGAGCGCGCGGGCCAGGACACCGTGCAGCACCAGGAGGTCAAGGACGGCTGATTCGACCCCAGCCGACGCCATCGCTGTGGAGATCGGCTCCCGTGCGGCTGCGCGGGCGCGAGCGGGCGCGGTACCGTGAACACATGGCGGAATTCGTCGTGATCGGCGGCACCGGGCAGATCGGTGCGAAGACGGTGACGCGGTTGCGCGCACGCGGTCTGGAGGCGCTGGCCGCGTCCCCTCGCACCGGCGTCGACACACTCGCCGGCACCGGCCTGGACGATGCTCTCGCGGGCGCCCGCGTCGTGATCGACGTCTCCAAGCCTCGCACTCCCGTAACGGCTGAGGAGTTCTTCACCACTGCGACTACGCGGCTGATGCGGGCGGAACTCGACCACGGCATCCGGCACCACATCGGCCTGAGCATCGTCGGCTCGGAGCGTCCCCACGACATCCCCTTCTATCGGGCGAAGACGTCGGGCGAGCAGATCGTCCGCGACTCGGGGGTCGCATGGACGCTCGTGCACGCCACCCAGTTCTTCGAGTTCGCCCCGGCGATCGCCGCGACCTCAGAGGTCGACGGAGAGGTGCTCCTGCCCGATGCGCTCGTGCAGCCCGCGGCCGGCGCCGACGTCGCGGATGTCCTCGTCGAGCTGGCGCTGGGCGCAGCCCTCGGAGAGGACATCGAGATCGCCGGCCCCGAGCGGATGCCGCTGGCCGACTTCGTCGCCCGCGCGCTGCGCGCCCGATCCGACGTGCGGTCGGTGCGCTCCGGTCCTTCGGGGCTCTACTTCGGCGGCCATCTGGACGCCGACACCCTGCTACCGGGCAGCGGTGCTCGGATCCTGCCGACGACCTTCAGCGACTGGATGCTAGCCTCGTCCGAGGAAAGGGGGAACGGATGATCGAGTCGATCAACGCGCTGCTGCAGCTCCTGCTGACGGCGCTCGGAGTCGTACCTCTTCCCTCGGGCCTGGACGCGGGCGGGATGCTGGGCATCGCGGCCGTGCTGGTCGCCGTCGCCGTGATCGCCATCGCGATCGCGCTTATCGCACCGCTCTTCGGCATCCGCTCCACCCCGCATCCGCGTCGAGCCATCGACGTGTCGACGCTGCTCACGCAGAGCGATCCGGATGCCGCAGGGCATCCGCGTCCGCGAGCACCGGGAGTCGCGCCGGCCGTGTGACCCTGATGTCCTCTCGCGTCCGGCGAGGAGGGCGGGAACACGGCTTCTCGCCGACCCTTCCCGCCACTGCGAACGGAATCACCGATGGACATCTTCGCCTTTCCTCCACTGACCCTTCTTCTCGACGGCGCCTACAACGCGCTGCTCTCCCTCTCCACTCTGCTCGAGCCGCTCGCCGGGGCTGCGGCGTCGGCGCTCGCCGTGATCCTGGTCACGCTCCTGGTGCGCTGCGCGCTCATCCCCGTCGGCGTCTCTCAGGCCAAGGCCGAGCAGATGCGCGCCCGCATAGCCCCCAAAATGCGCGATCTGCAGAAACGACACGGCAAGGATCGCGAGCGCCTGCAGCGCGAGACGATGGCGCTGTATCGCGACGAGCAGGCCTCTCCCCTGGCCGGTTGCCTGCCGCTGCTGGTACAGGCCGCGGTCGTCGGCACGCTGTACACGCTGTTCCTGCGTCCGGAGATCGCCGGCCACGCGAACGTCCTGCTGACCCACGAGCTGTTCGGAGCGCCGCTGGGATCCTCGCTGCTGCACGTGCTCGGCAGCGGCGGGCTCGACCTGGCGACCGGTGTCGTCTGGGCAGTGGTGCTGCTGATCATCATCGTGATCGCCGACATCACGCGACGCGTGTTCCGGCCGCAGGTGCCGGCCGAGGGTCCGCTGGCGGCGCCCGGGATGCTGCGCATGATGAACGGCCTGCACTACCTGACGGCGGTGTTCGCGACGTTCGTGCCGCTGGCGGCCGCGCTGTACCTCGTCGTCACGGTGACGTGGACGCTCGTGCAACGGGCGCTGCTGCGTCGGCGCTATCCGCTGCCGGTGTGAACGGGGCGGATCGGGAGAAGCCCCTGAAACCAGAAACGCGATCGCAGGCGCATCGGATCTAGAAGCCGATATATCACGCCCGCGATCGCAGCGCTGGGGACGCTTTATCTGGGGAACTCCAGGCTATGTCCGGCCCGGGAATGCGCTATAGAGCCGAACGGCGAGACTGATATGGACTTTCGTCCAGTGTTGCGGACGTCACGCCAGTGGGAGCCGCGCGAGCACCTGCCACTGGCCGTCGGCGACGCCTGCGCTGAACTCACCGCTGGCACCGAGGACGCGCTCCGCCATGCGGTTCAGGCCGGTGCCGCTGGAGGGCAGATCCCGGCGAGGCGTGGCCGGAAGCGGGCTGGTGATGGTCAGCGCGACGACCGCGTCGTCGACCTGCAGGTGGATGCCGACCTCTCCCGGTCCGGCGTGCTTGAGGATGTTGGTCGCCGATTCGCGGACGATCCTCGCGAACGCGATCTCCGCCACCCGTGGGATGCGCTCGTCACCGGCATCACCGGAGACCCGCACCTCGTGTCCGGCTGATTCGATCTCGGAGCGGGCCTCGTCGATCGCCTGGGTGAGGTCGCCGGACTGCATCCCCCGGGTGCGGGGGCCGTCGTCGGCGAGTTCGATGACGAAGCGGAGGTCGGCCATCGCCTTGCGTGCGGCGACGCGGATGGCCTCCTGGGATTCCTGGACCACTGCCGGGTCGTCGAGCATCTGCACGTGCAGCGCCACGACCGTCAGATGGTGAGCGATGCTGTCGTGCAGTTCGCCGGCGATCCAGCGCCGCTCGGCGAGGACGGCCTGGCGTTCCTGCTCGGCACTCTCGGCGAGTTGCTTCTCGAGTCGATGTCCGCGGTCGGATGCCATTCGCAGCGCGAAGCCGATGGCTCCGGCGACTGCGACGACGACCAGGTACAGCCCGACATTGACCGAAACCGTCGTGTCGCCGTATGCGACGACTGCGGAGGCGACGAGGAAGCCGGCCGCGTACGAGAGGACCAGCGCCGTGGAACCCAGGCGCATGACCATACCGGCGGCGATCGCCGCGACGAAGAGCACCGACGAGTCCTTGCCCGCGATGAGCGAGACGACGAACACGGTGCCGAGAAGAACGGTGGCGACAGCAGGTCGCCAGATGTAAAGGGCGAATACCGCGGTGGAGGCGAGACTGATCAGCGATCCGGTGACATCGACGTCGGATCCGAAGATCAGGCCTGCGATGTCGAGAGCAGCCACACCGGCCAGGAACACGAGTACGACGACGCGTTCGAGGGTGTTGAGCCGCTCACCTCGGCTGAAGCGGAGAATACCGGGGTCGTCCCGGGCCGAAAGACCGAACGGCATACTTCAGTATCTCCTATCGGCCCGATAGAATCAGCGAATAACGCCAAAGAGTCGTGCCATCTGCTCCCAGAAGGACATGTCGTTCACCTCATTTCTTGGTCGTATGTCTAAGTGCTAATTGATCTTCTCGGTTATAGCCTCGGAGCACAGCGGACCTACGGCCAGACTTCACTGGACTAAAGTCCATAGCACAGGAGCCCCACCCTCGACGCCGTTAGGCTTCCCTCATGTCGGAAATCCGCGTCCTCCTCGTCGATGACGACCCCCTGGTGCGCTCCGCGCTCTCTCATTTCGTCTCCCGCGGCCCCGAGGTCGAGGTGGTCGGGCAGGCCGAGAACGGTCTGGAGGCGCTCGCGTTCCTCGAGCACCACACGGTCGATGTCGTGATGATGGATGTCCAGATGCCGGAGATGAACGGCATAGAGGCCACGGCAGCCATCACCGAGCGCTGGCCGCAGGTGCGCATCCTGGCCGTGACCACCCTCGACGGCAGCGAGACGGTGCTTCCGATGCTGAGCGCCGGGGCATCCGGGTACCTGCTGAAGGACTCCAGCGCCGAGAGCATCCTCGAGGGCGTGCGCGAGGTGCACAGCGGTGCGAGCTCGCTCTCGCCGCGCATCGCCTCGATGCTCGTCGAGCATGTGCGCAGCACCGAGGCGGCGAGCGGCGCGGCTGCCGCCCTGGAGCCACTCACAGAACGCGAGACCGAGGTTCTCGACCGCCTGGCCCGAGGCATGTCCAACCTCGAGATCGCGCAGTCGCTGATCGTCTCCGAAGGCACGGTCAAGGCGCACCTCGGGCGCATCATGTCGAAGTGGCACGTGCGCGACCGCGTGCAGATCCTGGTGACCGCCGCGCACGCGGGGCTCGTCGACTTCCACTGACGCCGGAGCCCGCGCTCCGTCGGGTTCAGAGCCCCCGGCTACCATCGAAGACATGCCCGTCAGTTCTGCCGCACTCGCCCACGCCTCCGATCTCGAGGACTTCGTCGCCGCCTCGCCATCGAGCTATCACGCCGCTCAGGAGGTCGCCCGACGGCTCGAGGAAGCCGGATTCACCCGCCTCGAGGAGACCGACGCCTGGCCGACGCAGCCGGGCGGGCGCTTCGTCGTCGTGCGCGACGGCGCTGCGATCGGCTGGGTCGTTCCGACGGATGCCGCAGCGACGACCCCCGTGCACGTGCTGGGCGCGCACACCGACTCCCCCGGGTTCAAGCTGAAGCCGAAGCCGAGCACCGGTTCGCACGGCTGGCTGCAGGCCGCCGTCGAGGTCTACGGCGGACCACTGCTGAACTCCTGGCTCGACCGCGAGCTGCGTCTGGCCGGGCGTCTCGCGCTGGCCGACGGCCGGGTCGTGCTGGCGGCGACCGGTCCGCTGCTGCGACTGCCGCAGCTGGCGATCCACTTGGACCGCGGCGTCAACGACGGCCTCTCCCTCGACAAGCAGACCGGCACGCAACCGGTGTGGGGACTCGGCGATGCGGCATCCGCCGACATCCTCGGCGAGCTCGCCTCCACCGCCGGCGTCGACCCCGCCGAGATCCGCGGCTACGACGCGGTGGTGGCGGATGCCGCCCGCGGCGCGGTGTTCGGCAAGGACGACGCCTTCTTCGCCTCGGGCAGGCTTGACGACCTCGCCTCGGTGCACGCCGGGGTGGTCGCGCTGATCGAGGCCGCCGACTCGCCGACGGGCGTCATCCCGATCCTCGCGGCCTTCGACCACGAGGAGCTCGGCTCCGAATCGCGCTCGGGCGCGGCGGGTCCGTTCCTGGAGGACGTGCTGGCCCGCCTGTACTCCGGACTCGGAGCGGATGCCGATCAGCAGCGCCGCGCGCTCGCGGCATCGTGGCACGTCTCCAGCGACGTGGGGCACTCGGTGCATCCGAACTTCGCGCACAAGCACGACCCCGTCGTGCAGCCGGTGCTGGGTTCCGGCCCGATCCTGAAGATCAACGCCAACCAGCGCTACGCCACGGATGCCGTCGGCGCCGCTGCATGGTCGGGCTGGTGCGAGCAGGCGGGGGTCTCCTCACAGGAGTTCGTCTCGAACAACGCGGTGCCGTGCGGGTCGACGATCGGCCCGATCACGGCGACCCGCCTGGGCATCCGCACGGTCGATGTCGGCATCCCGATCCTCTCCATGCACTCGGCCCGCGAGCTCGCCGGTGTCAGTGACCTGCACGACCTCTCGCGCGTCGCGCGGGCGTTCTTCGCCGGCTGAGTCGGCCGACAGCGGACTCATGACCGATCCCACACCCACCGTGCTGTTCGTCTGCGTGCACAACGCCGGACGCTCGCAGATGGCCGCCGGGTTCCTGCAGCACCTGGCCGGTGACCGCATCGACGTCCGCTCGGCCGGCTCCGCGCCGAAGGATGCGATCAACCCGATCGCCGTCGAGGCGATGCACGAAACAGGCATCGACATCGCGAACAGCGAGCCGAAGCTGCTCACCGCGGATGCCGTGAAGCACGCCGACGTCGTGATCACGATGGGTTGCGGCGATGCCTGCCCGATCTTCCCGGGCAAGCGCTACGAGGACTGGGAACTCGATGATCCTGCGGGGCAGGGCCTGGAGAGCGTGCGCGTCATCCGTGACGAGATCCGCTCCCGCGTCGAGGCGCTGATCCACGAGCTGATCTGAGACGCGCCACCGACCCCGCGTCCGCACTCGCCGGGTCCGCCGCCCGTGCTGAGCGACGGACCCGGCGGCTCACGACCTCAGCGGCAGCCCGGGGCGCACGTGCCGTCCGGCAGGATCTCGCAGTCGATGTCGCAGCAGTCGTTCATGTCGCACCTCCCTTCATCGATGGTCATCGATATTCGGATGCTGCGATCGTGCTCCATATATTGACGCCTGTCAATATATGGAGCAGAATCGACCCATGCCCACGCTCGAGTTGATCCCGTTGCGCGATCTGCGCTCGTGCTGCGCACCGCTGACCCGCGCGCCGATCTCCGCGGAGAACGCAATGTCGCTGGCATCCTCGCTCAAGGCCATCGCCGACCCGGCCCGGTTGCGGATCCTGTCGATGATCGCCGCGCACGCCGACCGGGAGGCGTGCGTGTGCGACCTCACCGAGCCGCTCGGGCTCAGCCAGCCGACGGTATCTCACCACCTCCGTGTGCTCGTCGACGCCGGATTCCTCGAGCGCGAGAAGCGCGGCACGTGGGCGTACTTCCGCATCGCGGACGGCGCGATCGAATCGCTGTCGGAACTGCTGGCCCGTTGAGCCGCTCCTCGCGCGCAGGCACAGCGGATGCCAGGATGAGCACATTCCCGAACATCGGAGGCTGCCATGTCCACGACGTCTGAGTCCCCCGCGCTGATCGAGCGCGCCGGCATCGAGATCATCCCCGAGTCCGAGCGCACGGCCCGGCCGCGTGACCTGTTCTGGCCGTGGTTCGCCGCGAACGTGTCGGTGTTCGGCATGAGCTACGGCTCCTTCGTGCTCGGCTTCGGGATCTCCTTCTGGCAGGCCACGCTCGTCTCCATCGTGGGCATCGTGGTGTCGTTCTTCCTGTGCGGTCTGATCGCCATCGCCGGCAAGCGGGGTTCGACGCCGACCATGGTCCTGTCCCGCGCGGCCTTCGGCGTCCATGGGCAGAAGGTGCCTGGCATCGTGTCCTGGCTGACATCCATCGGCTGGGAGACCTTCCTGGCGATCATGGCCGTGCTCGCGACCGCGACCGTCATCACCCAGCTCGGCGGCGACGGGGACAGCGTGGCGCTGAGGATCATCGCCACAGTGATCGTCGCCGCGCTCATCGTCACGGCATCCGTGCTCGGCTACCACACGATCATGAAGCTGCAGTCGGTGCTCACCTGGATCACCGGAGTCGTCACGATCCTCTACGTGATCCTCGCGGCCGGACACATCGACTTCGCCGCAGTCCTCGCCAAGCCGGACGGCAACCTCGGCCAGGTGATCGGCGCGCTCGTCATGGTGATGACCGGATTCGGACTGGGCTGGATCAACATCGCGGCCGACTGGTCGCGCTATCAGAAGCGCACGGCCTCGGACGGCGCGATCGTCTTCTGGAACACCTTCGGCGGCGCGATCGCCCCGGTCATCCTCGTGATCTTCGGTGTGCTGCTGGCCGGTTCCGACGACGAGCTGCTCAACGCCGTGGGCGACGATCCCATCGGCGCGCTGGCGGTCATCCTGCCGATCTGGGTGCTCGTGCCGTTCCTGCTCACCGCCGTGCTCGCCCTGGTATCCGGCGCCGTGCTGGGCATCTACTCCTCGGGACTGACGCTGTTGAGCCTGGGCATCCGCATCCCCCGCCCGGCCGCAGCAGGCATCGACGGGATCATCCTGACCATCGTCACGATCCTCGTCGTGTTCGGCGATCAGGGCTTCCTCGGCCCGTTCCAGTCGTTCCTGATCACGCTCGGCGTGCCGCTGGCGTCCTGGGCCGGCATCCTCATCGCCGACATCCTGCGCCGCCGCAAGGACTACGACGAGATCGCGCTGTTCGACGCGAACGGGCGCTACGGCGCCTGGGACTGGACCTCGATCCTCACCATGGTCGTCACATCGATCATCGGATGGGGCTTCGTCGTGAACCTGTTCGCCGATGACGCGGCGTGGAACAACTGGCAGGGCTACCTGCTGCCGCTGATCGGCGGCAAGAACGGCGAATGGGCGTATGCGAACCTGGGCGTCTTCTTCGCGCTGATGCTGTCGTTCATCGTGACGTGGTTCGCGCGGGCGGGGAGGATCCGCCGGCAGGAGGCCGACGCGTGAGCGGGCGCTGGCTGGTCGTCATCGACCCGCAGAACATCTTCGCTTCGCCGGAGTCGGAGTGGGGCTCGCCGTTCTTCGCCGACGCGATGGCGAACATCCGCCGCCTCGCCGGGGCCTTCGGCGAGCGCGTGCTGGTGACGCGCTGGCTGCCGACCGCCGACCGCTCCACGTCGTGGGGCGAGTACTTCGCCTCCTGGCCGTTCGCCGACAAGCCGGCCTCCGACCCGCTGTACGACCTGGTGCCCGAGGCGGCCGGACTGTCACCGCATCCGACGCTCGACCTGCCGACGTTCGGAAAGTGGGGCGCGGAGCTGGAGGCGATCGTGGGCCACGGCGCGGACATCGTGCTGACCGGTGTGTCGACCGACTGCTGCGTCCTGTCCACGGCGCTGCCGGGAGCGGATGCCGGGGCGCGCATCACCGTCGCCACCGACGCCTGCGCGGGCTCGACGGCCGAGAACCACGCCGCCGCGCTGCACGTGCTGGGGCTGTACCCGCCGCAGGTCACGCTGCAGACGACCGCAGAGGTTCTCGCGGCGGAGGACCTCTGAGCCGCCCTCGGTTCAGCGGGGCGGGTCCGTCAGACGGCGTTCGGGCAGATGCAGACGGGCGAGATAGCGGTCTGCCCGCGTCGGTGCCCGGTGCCGGTCCAGTCGCGAGACGACGATCATCACCGCGGTGGTCAGCGGGATCGCCCAGGCCGCCGGCTGCGCGAGCAGCACGGCTCCCGGTCCGAGCATCATCGACCCGAGCAGCGCAAGCCCGCAGGTGAGCGCCCCCACCAGCATCCCCGCCGCGGCGCCGCGTGCGGTCAACCCGCGCCACCACACTCCGAGCAGGATCACCGGGGTGAGGCTGGTCGCCGCGACGAGGAACACCGTGCCCACGCTGGAGACCAGCGCCTCAGGCCCGGTGAGCAGCGCCACACCGAGCGGCACGATCGCGCACAGCACGGCCGAGAGCCGGAACGAGCGCACCGAGCCGTCGAAGACGTCCTGGCTGATCACGCCGGCGAGCGAGACGACCAGACCCGACGAGGTGGACAGGAAGGCCGCGAAGGCGCCGGCCACCACCAGGGCGGTCAGCAGCATGCCCGCTGGACCGGGCAGGATGCGCGACGGCAGCGCCAGCACGACCGTGTCGGCCAGACCGGGCTGGGCGAGGTCGGGCGCCGCGACCCGCGCGATGAGACCGAGGGTTCCCGACACCGCGTAGAACGCCCCGATCATCGCCACCACCAGCACCGTCGTGCGCCGGGCGGATCCGCCGTCGGGGCTGGTGTAGAACCGCACGAGGACGTGCGGCAGGCCGATCGTCCCCAGCAGCAGGGCGATCATCAGCGAGCCCGTCGAGTAGGCATCCGTCGCCGCCGGCCCCATCTCGATGGGGAACGCCAGTACTGGATCCAGCGAGGGCTCGCGGCCCGACAGCACGATCAGCAGCACGACCGCCGGCACCAGCAGCGCGGTCAGCTTCAGCCAGTACTGCATCGCCTGCACGATGGTGATGGCCCGCATCCCTCCGGCCGCGACGATGCCGGTGACCACGGCTGCGACGACCACGGCGCCCACCCAGGCCGGCAGGTCGGCCACCACCCGCAGCGTGAGCGATGCGCCATGCAGCTGCGGCACGATGTACAGCCAGCCGATCACCAGCACGAGCAGGCTCGACAAGCGCCGCACCCCGCGGGAGTCCAGCCGCGCCTCGATGAAGTCGGGCAGCGTGTACGCGCCGCTGCGCCGCAGCGGTGCGGCGACGAAAAGCAGGAGGAGAAGGTAGCCGGCCGCGTACCCGATCGGGAACCAGAATCCGTCCGCGCCGACCAGCAGCACCAGGCCGGACAGGCCCAGGAAAGTGCCGGCCGAGAGGTACTCGCCGCTGATCGCCGAGGCGTTCCACACCGAGCGGACGCTGCGGGATGCCACGAAGAAGTCGCTCGTGGTGCGACTGAGCCGCACCCCCATCACCCCCAGGACGACGGTGACGATCACCACGAGGGCGACGGCCGCCAGATCCAGCGCGGGATTCACGGTGTCGCTCCCCGCCCGTCATCGGCGAGCGTCCGGTAGCGCCGCTCGTTGCGGCTGGCGCCGCGGGCGTAGACGATCGCGAAGACGACGATGATCGGGTAGTACGCGTACGCCTGCAGCAGCCACGACAGCGGCACGCCGAACAGGGCCGGATCGGCCGTGTCGGCGATGACGAGGATCATGGCGGTGAGCACCAGCGAGACCAGTAGGAAGCCCGCCAGGCAGCCCGCGGCGAGCCGGAGCTGAGCCCGGATCAGGCCGTTGAGGAAGACGGTGTCGGCCTCATGCACCGGAGCACCCGGCAGAGCGATGCCCGATGTGGTGGTCGGCTCCGGCGTCGCGGAGGGCTGATCGGCGGTCACCCGAACCCGCCGCGCCCTGTCCTGCGGCGAGAGACGGGAGCGGTCCGCGTCCGCGCTCACCGCCGGTCCGTCCTCACCAGTCGGCTGCGCACCGCCGGAATGAGCCGCCTGCTGACCGGCAGCTCGACCTCGGCCAGCACCACCGCCGGTGCGGAGCCGGTCAGCCGCACCTCGGTGACGGCATCCACGTGCACGAGATACGAGCGGTGCACGCGCACGAATCCTGCCGACGCCCAGCGTTCCTCCAGCTCCGAGATCGGGATCCGCACGAGATGGCTGTGCCCCGCAGCCGTCCACAGCCGGGAGTAGTCGCCTTCGGCCTTGACCCACCGCACATCGCCCCGGCGCACCAGGCGCACGGTCTGTCCGACCGCGACCGGCACGGTCTCGGCATCCGCATCGTCCTCGCTCTCCCCGCCCTGCCGCGCCGCGAGGATCCGGTCGACGGCGCGGCGCAGCCGCTCGGGGCGGATGGGCTTGAGCACGTAGTCGACGGCGCGCACGTCGAACGCCTCCAGGGCTCCGGCCTCGTCGGCCGTGACGAACACGATGGCCGGGCGCTGCGCGAACCGCTCCAGTGCGCGGGCCAGGTCGAAGCCACTGATGCCGGGCATGTGGATGTCGAGGAAGACCGCGTCGACGGCGGAGGTCGACAGCTCGCGCAGAGCATCGGCGCCGCTCGCGGCGCGGTGGATCGCACCGATCCTGGCATCCGACTCGAGGAACGCGGCCAGCTCCGCCAGTGCGGGCGGCTCGTCGTCGGCGACGAGCACATCGAGGATCACGACGCCTCCGTCTCGTGCATCGGCTGCGACTTCGGGATCCGCATCCGGACCATGGTACCCGCGCCGAGATTCGTCTCCACGGCCAGACCCCCGGCGGCGCCGTACAGCCGGCGCAGGCGCGTGTCGACGTTGCGCAGTCCGACGTGCGTGGTCAGAGTCGGGCCGGACAGCGCCTGCCGTACCTGCTCGGGGTCCATGCCCGCGCCGTCGTCCTCCACCGAGATCTCGGTGTGGGTGGCCTCGTCCGCGGCCGCGATCACGATGCGCCCGCCGGCGGCGAGCGGCTCGAGGCCGTGCCGCACGGCGTTCTCGACCAGCGGCTGCACGGACAGGAACGGGATCACCGTGGACAGCGTCTCGGGGGCGATCCGCAGGCGAACATCCAGTCGCTCGCCGAAGCGCGCGCGTTCGAGCTCGAGATAGTGGCGGATGCTGACCAGCTCCTGCGCGAGCGTGGTGAACTCGCCCTCCTGCCGGAAGGAGTATCGGGTGAAGTCCGCGAAGTCCAGCACCAGGGTGCGCGCCCGCTCGGGGTCGGTGGTGATGAAGGAGGCGATCGCGGCGAGCGAGTTGTAGATGAAGTGCGGGCTGATCTGCGCGCGCAGCGCCCGCAGCTCGGCCTCCGCGAGACTGGCGCGGGACGCCTCCAGCTCGGCGAGAACGATCTGCGATGCGCACCATTCGGCCACCTCGCCGGTGGCGCGGACCAGGGGCCCGCGCACGGTCTCGGCGAAGGCCACGAGCACACCCCGCACCTCGCCGTCCACGAGCATCGGCGCCCCGACCGCCTCCTGCGGCGTGCCGTCGCGGGCATCACGACGCGGAAACACCTGCCGACGGCCGGTCTGTCGCACCTGCTCGGCGATCCGCCGCGCAGACGTCTGCAGTCCCGCGACGGATCCGTCCGCCGCGACAGCGGCCTCGCCGTCGCGGCCGAGAACGATGGCCACGGCCTGCGCGCCCAGAAGCGACCGCAGGTGGCGCGCTGCGCGCACGGTGTCGGGGATGTGACCGCCGCGCAGCTCCGCAGCGGCCTGGCCGGCGATGTGCAGGGTGCGCGAGGTCGCGCGCTCGACCTCGCCGCCCAGGTCGCGCGAACCTCGGGCGAGGCTGCGCACGAGCACGAGCGCAAGGGCGAGGAGCACGCCGACCGCGACGCCGACGACGCCCGCGAGCACCATCTGGTCGGTCATGCGCTCAGCATACGACCGCACGCCGCCGCGTCCTGCGGGTCGGGTTCTGCCTCAGCAGCACCGAGCGCCGGGATTGCGGTCCTGCTCGGTCATGCGATCGCGCCAGAACTGCCGCTCAGTCGGCACCTCCGCATCCGGATGGTGCGCACGCTGATGGGCGACGTACACGTCGTACGCGCGGTCCCCCATCAGCGTGGTGACGTACCAGCGCACGGCACCCGCGGCGCCCCGCACGCGCTGCCAGGCAGCGCGTGCGGGGCGGGAGGCCGGGACCATGGCACCCTGGGGAAGGGCCATCAGTGTCCAGACCTCTTCCGGCCGACCGGCGCGGGCCCGTGCTCCTGCCACCGGCTCTCCAGTTCGCGCTCCGCGCGGGTGGGGATCAGCCCGGCGGGAGCGAACCGGCGAGACGCGACGGCGGCATCCTCACCGGCATCGTCGACGGCACCGGTGCGGATGGCCCTGATGCCGACCGCGACGGCGATCGCCATGACGATCACGGTGAGCACGACGAAGATGATCGACAGTGTGCCCTGCACGGCCGTGTTGCGGATGACCGCTCCGACCACCTCGGGACTGCCCAGGCTGCCGTCGCCGGCCGCCTGCGCGGCGCGGTACTTGGCGTTGTTCGCCCAGTAGCCGATGCCGGGCACCGGCGAGAAGATCTTCAGCAGCGAGGCGCTGATCGTGATGACGGCCGTGAAGGCGAGCGGCACCGCGATGATCCACAGCCAGCGCACGTACGAGCGCCCGCGCTTGGCGACGATCGCAAACACCACGGCCAGGGCGATGCCGGCCAGCAGCTGGTTGGCGATGCCGAACAGCGGGAAGAAGGTGTTGATCCCTCCCAGCGGGTCGGTGACGCCGAGGATGAGGATGTAGCCCCAGCCGGCCACCATGATCGCCGTGCAGATCCATACGCCAGGACGCCAGCTGACGTCGCGGAAGCGCGGCATCCATGCACCGAGCGAGTCCTGCAGCATGAAGCGGGCGACGCGCGTGCCGGCGTCGACGGCGGTCAGGATGAACAGCGCCTCGAACATGATGGCGAAGTGGTACCAGAAGCCCATGATCGCGGGACCGCCGATCAACTGGTGCATGATGTGCGCGAGGCCGAGTGCCAGCGTGGGCGCGCCGCCGGTGCGGGAGACGATGCTCTCCTCTCCGACCGCGGCGGCCGTGGAGCTGAGCATCTCGGGCGTGACATGCACCCCGGTCAGGCCGAGGGAGTTCACGAACGCCGCGGCGTTCTCGACGGTACCGCCGGTGAGAGCGGCCGGCGCGTTCATCGCGAAGTAGATGCCCTGGTCGATCGAGATCGCCGCGACGAGCGCCATGATGGCGACGAACGACTCCATCAGCATTCCGCCGTAGCCGATGAACCTGGTCTGGCGCTCCTTCTCGATCAGCTTCGGCGTGGTGCCCGAGGAGATCAGCGCGTGGAAACCCGAGAGGGCGCCGCAGGCGATGGTCACGAACAGGAACGGGAACAGCGTGCCGGAGAACACCGGGCCCATGCCGGTCTCGGCGAACTCGGTGAACGCGGGCACGGAGATCTCCGGACGCACCAGCACGATGGCGCCGGCGAGCATGACGATCACGCCGACCTTCATGAAGGTGGACAGGTAGTCGCGCGGGGCCAGCAGCAGCCAGACCGGGAGGACCGCGGCGATGAAGCCGTAGACGATGAGTGCCCAGGCGATCGTGGTGCGGTCGAGGGTGAACAGGGCCTGACCCCACTCGGTGCCGGCCACCGCTCCGCCGCCGATGATCGCGGCGATGAGCAGCACGAAGCCGATCAGCGAGACCTCGGTGACCCGGCCGGGGCGCAGGTAGCGCAGGTAGACGCCCATGAAGATGGCGATCGGCAGCGTCATGCCGACGCTGAAGACGCCCCAGGGGCTCTCGCCCAGCGCGTTGACGACGACCAGCGCGAGGATCGCGATGATGATCACCATGATCAGCAGCGAGGCGATGATCGCCGCGGTGCCGCCGAACTTGCCGAGCACGTCGCGGGCCATCTGGCCGATGGAGCGTCCGCCGCGGCGCATGGAGAAGAACAGCACCGTGTAGTCCTGCACCGCGCCGGCGAGTACGACGCCGACGATGATCCAGATCGTTCCCGGCAGGAATCCCATCTGCGCGGCGAGCACGGGACCGACCAGCGGACCGGCTCCGGCGATCGCGGCGAAGTGGTGCCCGTAGAGCACCCGACGATCGGTGGGGACGAAGTCCTTGCCGTCCTCGAGCACCTCGGCAGGAGTCGCCCGGCGGTCGTCCGGGCGCAGGATGTACTTCTCGATGACCTTGGCGTAGAACCGGTAGCCGATCAGGTAGGTGCAGACCGCGGCGAAGACGAACCAGATCGCGTTGACGGTCTCGCCGCGCACGATCGCGAGCATGGTCCAGGCGACGGCGCCCAGCAGGGCGATCGCCGCCCAGAGCAGGATCTTCGGCAGGGTCCAGCGGGACTCGCGCTCGTGCTCCGCCTCGGAGACGGCGACGGGCGGAAGAGACGGGTCCTGCACGAGGGCGCCGTCCGCGCCCTCACCTCTCGGGGAGACAGCTGTCATGGGTTTCTCCTTTACGCGCGACATTGCGTGTGGTCAGGATAGGAAGCGCGCTGACGGTCCGAAGGGTCGGACGAGTCGGGCGGTCGGGCTGTGCGACGAACGGCAGTGGATCCGCGACGAACGGCGGCTTCCCCGCATCCGTTCGTCGACTGTTTCATTCTTGTGACGACCGACACGATAGTGATATCGTCGCGGAATGGCCAACGAAGCGAATGTGCGCGCACTCGAAGAGGGCATCGTCACCGACCTCAAGGACAAGATGACCTACGGGTCGTACCTCGACCTCGATCGCCTGCTCGGGGCGCAGCATCCGGTCTCCACACCCGAGCACCACGACGAGATGCTGTTCATCGTCCAGCATCAGACCACCGAGCTGTGGTTGAAGCTGATGCTGCACGAGCTCGGCCGCGCACGCAATCTGCTGGCCGCCGACGATCTGCGCGGAGCCCTCAAGCCGGTCGCCCGCGTCAAGCACATCCAGGACGTCATGACCCGGCAGTGGTCGGTGCTGGCCACGCTCACCCCCACCGAATACGCCGAGTTCCGCGGATTCCTCGGCAACGCCTCCGGCTTCCAATCGGTGCAGTACCGCGGAGTCGAGTTCGCGCTCGGCAACAAGAACGAGAAGATGCTGTCGCTGTTCCGCGATCACCCCGAGAACCTCGCGCTGCTGACCGCCGAGTGGGAGCGACCGACACTGTACGACGAGTTCCTGCGGCTGGCCGCGCGACGCGGGCTGCCGATTCCGGCATCCGTCCTCGAGCGCGATGTGCGCCAGCCCTATCGCGAGACGCCCGAGCTGATCCCCGTGATCCGCGAGGTGTACGAGAACACCAGCGAGCACTGGGAGCTGTACGAGGCGTGCGAGGAGCTCGTCGACGTCGAGGACAACTTCCAGTTCTGGCGCTTCCGCCACCTGCGCACCGTGTCGCGCACGATCGGCATGAAGAAGGGGACGGGCGGCTCCACCGGCGTCGACTTCCTCCAGCGCGCCCTGAGCCTGACCTTCTTCCCCGAGCTGTACAGCGTGCGCACCGAGATCGGACGGTGATGGACATCCGCCGGGTCGACGGCGGCATCGTCACGGGCCGCTTCACCGACCATCACGTGCACCTGCAGCTGGTGGATCACGTGCGTCTGGCCGGATCGCGCCTGGGTCGGGTGGTCGATCTCGGCGGCAATCCGGCGGTGCTGCGCGAACTGGCGCGGGCGGCGCGGAGATCGCGGATGGAAAACGCTGGTGAAGCGCGTCTCGCACCTGCACTTTCCATCCGTCCCGGTGTGGCACGGCGGGAAAACGTCGGTCAGGACGCCCCGGAACCTGCAGAATCCATCCGTGGCGCCGTCATCGCGTACGCCGGCGCGTTCCTGACCGCGCCGGGCGGGTATCCGTCGGATCGCGCGTGGGCGCCGGAGGGGTCCGTTCGGGAGATTGCGGATGCGACGGATGCTGCCGCTGCGGTGGACGAGGCCGCCGCCGTGGGGGCGGCCATCATCAAAGTGGTGATGAACAACGAGGCCGGCCCGGTGCTCGACGACGAACCTGTCCGCGCGATCGTCGCAACCGCAGCATCCCACGGCCTGCCGGTCGTCGCGCACGCCGAGGGCCCCGGGCAGGCGCAGCGCGCCGCACGGCTCGGCGCTGCCCGTCTGGCGCACGCGCCGTTCAGCGAGCGCCTCACCGACGACGAGATCGCCGAGCAGGCGGCATCCGTCGAGTGGATCTCGACCCTCGCCATCCACGACGACCTGCACCGCGCCATCGCGATCGACAACGTGCGCCGCTTCGCCGCGGCCGGCGGCACCGTGCTCTACGGCTCCGACATGGGCAACGGTGACACTCCCGTCGACCTGCACACGAGCGAGATCGACGCACTGCGCGAGGCCGGCATCGACGGCATCCGCCTGCTCGACGCCCTCGCGCCCCTCGCCGACGACCCGCGCCCGCTCTTCCTGCCCGCCGGCGACCCTGCGCTCGCCCGCCCACTCACCCCTGCCGACTTGGAGGACTGACATGACCGAAGCGCCCGAATCGCACGAGGACGAGCACCGCCGCGTCGCCGGCATCGGCTCACCCGACCTGCTCAACGAGGCCCGCCGGCTGGACGCCGCCGACCCGCTCGCGCACCACCTGAACGAATTCGCCGACGCCCCCGGTGTGACCGCCTACCTCGACGGCAACTCGCTGGGCCGCCCGTTGCGCGATCTGCCCGAGAAGGTCGGCGCGTTCATCCGCGACGACTGGGGCACCCGGCTGATCCGCTCATGGGATGAGCAGTGGATGGAGCTGCCGATGGTGCTCGGCGACCGCATCGCCGAGGTCGCTCTGGGAGCGGGGCCCGGGCAGACCGTGGTCGCCGATTCCACGAGCGTGCTGCTGTACAAGATGATGCGTGCCGCGATCGCCGCCCGCCCGGGGCGGGATGAGATCGTCATCGAGGCGGGCAACTTCCCCACCGACCGGTTCATCGCCGCGGGCGTCGCGCGCGAGACCGGCACGACGTTGCGCTGGGTGGAGCCGGATGCCATCACCGGCGTCACCGGCGAGGACGTCACCTCCGTCGTGTCGGAGCGCACCGCGCTGGTCGTGCTCAGTCACGTCGACTACCGCTCCGGCGCTCTGGCCGACATGCCGTCGATCACGAAGATCGTGAAGGATGCCGGCGCGCTGATGATGTGGGATCTCTGCCACTCCGTAGGCGTGGTGCCGATGCAGCTGGACGAGTGGGGCGTCGACATCGCCGTCGGCTGCACGTACAAGTACCTGAACGGCGGCCCCGGCTCCCCTGCCTTCGCGTACCTGCGCGCCGAGCACCAGGGCATGCTCACCCAGCCCATCCACGGCTGGTGGGGCGCGGCCGACATCTTCGCGATGGGACCGGAGTACGCGCCGGTCGCCGGCATCCGTCAGCTGCTCAGCGGCACCCCGCCGGTGCTGTCGATGCTGGCCATGCAGGGGATGCTGGATCTGATCGCCGCCGAGGGGATCGCCGCCGTGCGCGCCAAGTCGATCTCGCTGACCGACTTCGCCGTGCGCGCCTACGACGAACTGCTCGCTCCGCTCGGAGTCCGGCTGCTCTCGACGCGGGAGGCATCGCATCGCGGCGGGCACATCACGATCGGGCACGACTCGTTCCAGGAGGTCACCAAGACCCTGTGGGTCGACGGCGTCATCCCCGACTTCCGCTTCCCCGACGGCATCCGCCTGGGCCTGTCGCCGCTGAGCACTTCACACGAGGAGACGCTGCACGGCATCCTCGCCGTCCGCGACGCGCTGGCATGACCCCCGCCCCTCCGCCGACACCCCGGCCTGCCGCCGACACCCCGTCGTATGGGCGACCGCATCCCGGGGTCTCGACGACAGCACGGGGTGTGGACGATGTGGTGCTCGACGACATCGATGCCCGCCCTGGCAGCGCCACCTCGCTGCTGCGCACGTTCATCGGCCTGTACCTGAGGCGGCTGGGCGGAGCCATCGCGTCGAGCGCACTGGTGCAGCTGGCCGGCGACCTCGGCATCCCGGCGCCGCGGGCGCGCACGGCGATCACCCGACTCAAACAGCGCGGACTGCTCCTGTCAGGCGACAGCGGCTACGCGCTGAACCCGGCTGCGCTCCGGATGCTGGAGCGCGGCGACGAGCGCATCTTCACCGTGCGCACGATGCACGTGGGAGATGAGTGGATGCTGGTGTCGGCAACCATCCCCGAGACGCGACGCGACCTGCGGCATCAGCTGCGGCGTCGACTGCAGTTCATCGGCGCGGGTGCCGTGTCGGCGGGGCTGTGGATCCTGCCAGGGCACCTGGATGCCGAGGTCGAGGGGCTGCTGGAGGAGATCGGCGCCCGCGAGTTCGCGACGCTGTTCCACACCACGGATCCGCGTCCGGCGCGACCTCTCGCGGATGCCGTGATGCACTGGTGGGACCTGGATGCGCTGCGTGCCGAGCACGAGCGGTTCCTCGCATCCGTGAGGGCGCTGGACACCGCCTCGCCGTTCGCGGCCTACGTGCACCTGATCGACAGCTGGCGGGTGCTGCCCTACACCGACCCGGGCCTGCCGGCCGAGCTGCTTCCCTCCGACTGGCCCGGAGCCCGCAGCGCGGCCGCTTTCACGCAGCTCTCCTCCGCGCTCGTCGAGTCGGCCGAGGCGCACGTTCGCGCCGTCGCCCGCTGACACGGCTCCTGGCCCGCCTCGCCGAGCCGGGCCACAAACGCATCTCGCGCGAGCGAGCTGGATCACAAACACATCGCCGAGCACGCTCCGACGTGCATTTCTGATCCAGCCTGCGCGGGTGCGGGCGAAGCGGGGTCAGGGCAGCCGGTTCGCCTTCGCGAGGTTCGCGGTGAGCTCCGCGGCGTTCTGGCGCACGACGTAGGCAGGGCGGTCGCGCTCGACACGCCATGATTCGCTGAGCGGGCCGATGTTCACAGTGTCGAAGCCGAACTCGTCGTAGAGGCGGGTGACGAAGGCCACGGCCTCCGGGTCGTCGCCGGCCGTCGCCAATGCGCGCCGATTCGGAGTGCCGGCGGGTGCGACGTCGGTGGTGATGTCGCCCCAGGGGATGTGGTTGAACGCCTTGACGACCTTGGAGGTCGGCAGGTGCTGCTGCAGGATCTGCGACGTGGTCGTCTCGCCGCGGTCGAGGGCGTCGATGTGGCCGTCGCGCTCGAAGTAGTAGTTGTTCGTGTCGAGCACGATCTTGCCGGCCAGCGGCTCGACCGGGATCTGCTCGACCGCACGCAGCGGCACGGTGACGACCACCACGTCACCGGCGCGGCCTGCGTCCTCGGCGGTCGCCGCGCGTGCCTTCGGTCCGAGTTCTGCGACGAGATCGGTCAGCGTCTCGGGACCGCGAGAGTTCGCGATCACGACGTCGTACCCGGCCTTCACCGCCGCCCGTGCGATCTGGCTGCCGATGTGTCCTGCTCCGATGATTCCCAATGTGGTCATGTCTCGCGCAACGCGTGCAGCCGTCGGGTATTCCCCGGCGTGGATCAGAAGTGCATCGAAGACTCGCGGTTCCGATGCACTTCTGATCCAGCATCCGGCCGGAGCAGCGTTTCTGATCCACGCCGGGGCGCGGGCGCGGGTGGCGGGTGGCGGGTCAGCCCAGTTCGCGCAGGAACGCGGTCACGTGCTCACCCAGGCGCAGCATCCGCAGCTCGCGGGCGAGCTCACGGTCGTAGCCCTCGTAGGCCAGCGGCGGGAGCTTCCGCACGTTGGCCGAGCAGCCGAAGTTCGCGCAGACGAGAGTTCCGATCGTGTCGCCGTTGCGACCGGCGGTGCCGGCTTTACGGGCCGAGAAGAACTGCACGTCGTTGCGGAGGGTGACGTCGTCGCACCAGGAGCACTGCGCGCGCCGGGCGGTGCGCTGCTCGGCGCGCTGCAGCAGCACGCCCATCGGCTCGCCGTCGACCTCGGCGACGACGTAGGCCCGGCGGGGCATCTTCGGGTCGTACCAGCCGAGGTAGTCGAGACGATCGAAGTCGAGCTCGGCGAAGTCCGCCGGCAGAGTCAGGGAACCAGCCTCTTTGCGGGAGGCGTTGCGGAGGGAGGCGCGGATGGCGCGCTCGTCGATGGGACGCATGAGAGTGCTTTCGTGTCGATGCCGTCGGTGACGGCGCAGGACCGCCGGAGACGGCGGGAAGGAGAGGGCGGCATCCTGAGCCCGGATGCCGAGGTGCGACGATTCTCCGGTGACGGGAGTTCCGCCGCCGGATCGCTCTCAGCCTCTGTCGTCGGCGCGTGATGCGCCGACGATCACCTCTCGCGCCACGCGGGCGCTCTCCATGAACAGCACGTCGAACAGTGTACGCCGTCGGATCCGGCTACTCTGAGTGGCAACGAGGGGGTCTCATGGCACAGAAGCCAGGAGCGGGGATGCCGTTGCGCGATCACCGCATCCACCGATACGTGAACGCGTTCTGTCCGGTCTGCCACGAGGAGAAGCCGGACCAGCCGCTCAGTGAGGTGCGCCGTCTGTCGGGCTGGCTCGCCGATCGCGACGGCACCGTGTGGCTGGAACGCGGATGCCCCGAGCACGGCCTGATCTCGACGATGTACGACGAGAACGCCGAGATCCTGCGCTACCTGGAGCAGTGGACCGCGCCGACAAAGGTGCACACGCCCGATGTGGCCGGCAATTTCAAGCCCGTGCCGCAGGCGTACGAGGACGGCCTGCCCGAGATGCAGACGCAGCACACCTGCATCCTGCTGGAGGACATCACCGACCACTGCAACCTGCGCTGCCCCACCTGCTTCGCGGAGTCGAGCCCGGCGGCATCCGCTGTGGCACCTCTGGCCGAGGTGCTGGCATCCGTCGACGCGAAGCTGTCCCGCGAGAACGACCGCATCGACGTGCTGATGCTCTCGGGCGGCGAACCCACCCTGTATCCGTGGCTGGAGCAGCTCATCGAGCATCTGGTCGCCCGGCCGATCGTGCGCATCCTGCTCAACTCCAACGGGCTGCGCATCGCGAACGACGACGAGTTCGTCGCCTTCCTCGCCAAGCACCGCGAGCGCGTCGAGATCTACCTGCAGTACGACGGCGAGGAAGCGGCATCCGTCTCGTTCCACCGCGGGGCGGACATCCGCCGGTTCAAGGAGCGGGCGTTGGAGCGGCTGTCGGATGCCGGGGTCTTCACCACCCTGACGATGACGGCCACGCTCGGCGTGAACGACCACGAGATCGGCGCGGTCATCCGGCGAGCGCAGGCGACGCCGTACGTCGGCGGCGTGACGATCCAGCCGGTGTTCGGCTCGGGTCGCAGCTCCGGCATCGACCCGAACGACCGGCTCACGCACACCGGTGTGCTCGCACGGATCGGCCCGCAGACGAACGAGGAGATCACCTGGCGCGACCTGACCGCGCTGCCCTGCAGCCACCCGCACTGCTGCTCGGTCGGCTATTTCCTCAAGGACGACTCCGGTGACTGGAAGTCCCTGGTCGGGCTGATCGGGCACGAGCGGCTGAAGGAGTTCCTCGACCTCAACCCGGATCTGATCGCCAACCGCATCGCCGACTCGAACATGAACAAGGCGATCCGCGACGTGGTGAAGAACTCGCTGCTGGACCTGCTCAGCGAGCAGTCCTCGCTCTCGCATCCGTCGATGGGCGACATCTGGCGCGACATCTGCGTGAACTGCGACCTGGGGGTCGGCACCCTCGCGACGCTGGCTGCGTCGAAGCTGCCGGGCCAGCACAAGCGGATGCGGGCGATGCTCGCCGACCGGGTGCTGCGGATCACCGTGAAGCCCTTCATGGACATCAACACCATGATCGAGGAGCGGCTGACCCAGTGCTGCGTGCACGTCGCGACGGTCAACGAGACGACGAACGCCCACCAGTGCGCCCCGTTCTGCGCGCTGCAGGCGTGGGCGCCGCTGAGCCGCACACGCATCTCGACCGCGACCGGGCGGCCGGCATCGACCAGCACCGAGGTGCGCGAGACCGGCGGGCGCACACGCCTGCCCGTGGTGTCGGGATGACCACTCCCCCGCTCAACCAGTACGACGCCTCGGTCGGCGACCCGGCGCCGCCGTTCGATCCGCTGCGGCTGTGCGTGTTCACCACGATCGCTCTCATCTCCTGCGTTCTCGGTCCGATCGCCGTGCTCGCGTTCGCGCTGGTCGCGATAGCCGGGTATGCGAAGGCCCGCCGCGGCGGGCTGCTGCGCTCGAAGTGCAGGCTCGGCGACACCCGGCTCGTGCTGGCCTACCTGTCGGTGATCGCCGTCGGCGCCGCCGTCGCGATCCCGTTCTGGGTCATGCTGTGGGTTCGGATGCTGGCGGGCTGAGATGTTCCCGACCCTGAGGGACCTCGTGGCGTGGCTTCCCCCCGTGGACACGCACTCGACGTTCGTCGCCCTGGGCCTGGCGGCCGCCGGGGTCGTCTTCCTCATCGAGAAGCGCCGCCGTCAGGTGACGGATCATCGCATCGCGTATCTCGTGCTCGGCGCCCTGGTCGGCGCGGCCGTGCTGTCGCGGCTGGGCACCTGGGCGCAGCACCTCGACCCCTCGCAGAACCTCAGCCTGGTCGAACAGCTCAGCCGTGGCAACGCCTCGATGCTCTCGGCGCTGGTCGGCGCGTGGCTGGGTGTGCACATCGCCAAGAGACTGTGCGGTTACCCCGGGCGCAGCGGCGACCTGTTCGCGCCGGCCGTCGCGCTGGCCATGGCGATCGGACGCATCGGATGCCTTCTCACGGAGCAGCCGGGAACCCCGACCGGGTCGTCCTGGGGCATCGTGCTGGGGTCCGAGGCCGCAGCCCGCACCGGATCACCGGCAGGGGTGCCGCTGCATCCGAGCTTCGTGTACGAGATCGCCTTCCACCTGGCCGCGTTCGCGGCGCTGTGGTTCTGGCTGCGCCACCGTCCCATCGCGGCGGGCGAGACGCTGACGCTGTACATCGCCGCCTATGCGGTGTTCCGCTTCGCGGTGGAGTTCGTGCGCGGGAACGAGATCGCATGGATGGGGCTGACCCGTCCGCAGCTGTTCCTGTTGGTGACCATTCCGCTGCTGACCGCCAGAATGGTCTGGATGCTGCGCACCGGGCGCTTCCGCGCCGCCGGTGGTGCGACCGACGAGAGGAAGGTGCGTGATGAGCAGCACGCCTGACGAGCCCGGCTCCTCCCCCGAAGAACCGGATGACGGGGCCGTGTCCGAGCCGGTCGTGCCGCCGGACGGTGCGACGCCTCCCGGCGCTCCGCCTGCCTCGAACGATCCGGGGGCTCCGCACCCGCCCGGGCTTCCGCCGATCCCACCGGCACCGGTGAACCCCTACGCCCCCGGCCAACAGCCTCCAGGGCAGTGGCAGCAGCCTGGACAGTGGCAGCAACCCGCCCAGCCCGGACCGATGGGCTATGCGCCCGGCGCGTGGACGCCACCCGTGCCCATGCGGAAGGGACTGAGCTTCGGCGCGGGGCTGGGAATCGGGATCGCGATCGGGGTCGTGGCGCACATCCTCGGGATCGTCGCGATGTTCGCCTCCCTCAGTGTCGTGAGTGGTGACGGCGGCGTGCTCGTGCTGCTGTGGCCGTTCCTGCTGATCGCCATCGCGGCGATCGTGATGATGTTCTTCCGACCCACGCGTTCCTACGCGACCGGCATCCTGATCATCGTCGCGGCGATGTGGCTGGTGATCATCGGACCCTGCATCGCGATCCTCGGCGGGTTCAACTGATATCCGCCATGTTTCGCCGCGTTTCACCGCTGATCGACAGTGCGACATCGCGGTCGTAGCCTCGGATCAACCGATCCAGAGGAGACCGCCGTGACCACGCCGCAGACTCGCCTTTCGCCCCTCGAGGTGCGTCAGGATGCTGCGTGCATGTGCGACCACGGCTACGCCTGCTCCTCATTCGCACCGGGACACGCGCTGCACCTCATCCAGGCGCGGATGGCGTCGGCGACGCCGCTCGGGTGGACGGATGCTCTGATCGAGGATGCCGATGCGGCATCCGGCATCCTGAATCTGCGCACGCTCGACGGCGATCTCGTCACCGTCTGGAACGCCGGCGGTGCCGCCCTCGAGGCTCCCACAGGCACGCCGGTCTCGCTCCACCGCGACTACGCCGTGCTGGCGATCGGCACGGCGCTGTACAACGTCGCGCGCTCCTAGCCTCAGGAGGCCATCTTCATCATCGACTCGCGCATCGCCGTGCACGCGTCCATGCAGGCCTTGCACGCCTGAGCGCACATCTTGCAGACCTCGCTCATGTCGGCGTGCTTCATGCACTCGTCCATGCACATCTGACACATGGCGATGCAGGCATCGAGCATCGACATCATCACGGCCGGGGTCATGCCCTGCATCCGCAGCATGGAGCGCATCATGGTGTTGCACATGTCGGCGCAGTTCATGCACGCCGGGGCGCAGTCCATCATCTGCATCGAGCACACCGTGCAGGCCTGTTCGCAGGCCGCGCATGCATCCATGCAGGCCTGCATGGCGGCCATGTCCATCATCTCCATGCCCGGCATCGTCATGTCCTTGGACATGGCATCCATCATCATCGAATCCATCGCGCACCGCTCCTCGTCATCGGCTCTCGCCGGCTGCGGGCGGGCAGGTGGACCCGCCTGACGCCAGGGTACGCCGACACGCGCTCGGCGTCGATGGGCGATTCCGCGCGAGCAGCGCCGGCGTCGCAGGGCCGGAGTAAAGTCAGGCTGTGAAAGCCTTCACCCCACTTCAGCGTCTGGTCGTGTCGGTCGCGATCCTGGCCTCATTCGTGACGTTCCTCGACGGCACGGTGGTCACCGTGGCGCTGCCCGCCATCAGCCGAGAACTGGGTGGCGGAATCGCCACGCAGCAGTGGGTCGTCGACGCGTACCTGATCACGCTGAGCGCGCTCATCCTGCTCGCGGGGTCAGTCTCCGATGCGTACGGACGAGTGACGGTGATGCGCATCGGGCTGATCGCGTTCGGGCTGGCATCCGTCGCCGTCGCCCTCGCTCCTGATCCGCTCGTGCTGATCATCGCCCGCGCAGCGCAGGGCGCGGCAGGCGCTCTGCTGGTGCCGAGTTCCCTCGCGCTGATCACCGCGACCATGCGCGGCGAGGTGCAGTCCCGCGCGATCGGGGTGTGGACCGCGTTCACAACCGGCGCGCAGCTGATCGGCCCGCTCATGGGCGGGCTCTTCGTCGACCTGCTCTCCTGGCGCTTCGTCTTCCTCATCAACGTGCTTCCGATCGCGGTGAACCTGATCCTGCTGGGCCGGCTGCGACTGCCCGAGCATCAGCGCACCACCCGCGTTGACTGGCTCAGCGGCGCACTGTGCGCGCTCGGCCTCGGCGGCCTCGTCTTCGCGCTGATCGAGCAGGAGCGGCTGGGGTGGGCCTCACCCGCGATCTGGATCCCGGGTATCGTCGGCGTCTCCCTGATGGTGGCCTTCCTCATCCGGCAGGAGCGCTCCCGCACCGCACTGCTGCCGCTCTCGATGTTCCGGGTGCGCAACTTCGGCTGGGGCAACCTGTCGACGCTGTTCGTCTACGCCGCGCTGTCGCTGAACGGCTTCGTGATCGGCGTCTACCTGCAGCAGGGGCCCGGGCTCAGCGCCACCGCGGCAGGGCTGGCGAGCCTGCCGATCACGATCCTCATGATCGTGCTCAGCTCGCGCGCGGGCGCGTGGGCCGGGCAGCTTGGGCCGCGACTGTTCATGACCGTCGGCCCGCTGCTGATGGCTGCGGGGGCCCTGCTGCTGCTCACGGTCGGCGCCGACTTCAGCTACTGGTGGCAGGTGCTGCCGGCCATGATCGTGCTCGGCCTCGGGTTGGCCCTGACCGTCGCCCCGCTCACCTCTGCGATTCTCGGCGCGATCGATGAGAACCGCAGCGGCATCGCCTCCGCCGTCAACAACGCCGTCTCCCGCGTCGCAGGTCTGCTGGTCGTCGCGCTGCTGTCCACGATCGTCGGCGGCACCCTCGACCTCGACGGCTTCCACAGCGCCGCCTGGGTCACCGCAATACTGTTCGCCATCGGCGGCGTGGTGTCCTGGATCGGCATCCGCCGTAACCCCGTCGTGCCCGCCGACGCGGATGCCGTGGCCCCGGCCGCACCCGGCCCGATCGGCTAGCTGTCCTCAACGCCGCTCGGTCGCGCCCCGGCGAAGTCCGAGCGCAGACTCACCGGTCGTCGCGTATGCCGCCGAGCAGATCCAACGCATTCTCGCGTGTGAGCAGCTCGATGTGCTCCTCACCTACCCCTGCTTCGCGCAGCAGATCACAGAATCCGGCGATCGCCCACGAGTAACCGAGCCCACCGCGCATCTTCAGATCGGTCAGGTGGCAGCGATCGCTGGAGACGAGCAGCTTCCGCTCCCACCCTTCATCGAGCAGACGCCTGAGCATCTCCACTCGCATGCTGTCGGGGAAGAGGTGCTCACGGCCGCAGGTATCGAACTGCAGGGATGCCCCGCGCCGGAGCAGCGAGGTCAGGTACTCGTGATCGAGGAAGGTATCAACATGGCCGATCCCGATGCGCTCCGGGTCCACTCCCTCCTCCTCCAGGATGTCGAGCTGGTCGACTCCGGTCGGGTACAGGAACGCGTGAGTGGTCACCGCAGCGCCGGTGGCGTTGGAAGCGCGCGCGGCCGCTCGCAGAACCCGCTCCTCAGCAGGGGACAGGGTCCGGCCATGCGTGCCGATCTCGCCGATGACGCCGGCGCGCACCCGGGAACCGTCCGGCAGGAACACCCCCTGGCGGATCTCGTCGATCATCTGCTCGGCAAGCGCTGAGGCGGAAGTCTCGAACACCTGCTCGGGGTAGTACGGCTCCAAATACCAGCCGGTTCCCATCACGACGTGCGTGCCGGATTCTCGGGCGATGCGGACGAGCCCGGCCGGGTCCCGGCCGAGGTCACGCAGGGTGACTTCGACCAGGGCGTGCCTGCGGCCGTTGGTGGGAGGGATGTCCTCGTTCATGTAGCCGAGCTCGCGCACCGCGAACTCGGGGTTGTTGAACACATGATTGCGATCGCCCGTCACTGGGCTGAAATCGCAGAGCAGATGCTCGTGCGGGAGCACGCGATCCACCTCTACCGGGTTGACATCCCCGAGCACGGTTCTCAGTCTCACGATGTCCCTCCTCCTGCTCCTAACGGAGCGTGATTCCTGGTTCTGCGGCACACGTCCGGTGACGTGAACTACCGCACCACGGCCAATACGCGGTCCGCACCGCCTTCGAGCGACACTGCCACGCTCGTGCGCGGATTGACGACCTGGCATAGTTTCACCTGCAGCAGCATTCCGACGGAGAGGTAGGCCTCCTGCTCGGTGATGCTCTCGCTGGCCGCCATCCGCTGCACGCAGTACTGCGTAGCTTCGCGCAGGGCGTCCTCGACCGATGAGCCGATCCCGATGACCCACAGGCGCCCCCGCGCATCGCGCACGGTCGGCAGCGCGGCCGGCGCTGCGGGATGGTGGCTGAAACGCACTGTCACTTCGGCTCCCGTCTCCGCGCCAGTGCCGCAGACCTCCCCGTCCCCGATCGAGGCGTGAATGTCTCCGATGAAGAACCCGCCACCGTCGACCTCAGCGGTCAACCACACCGTGGCACCCGCGCCGACCGCACTGAAGTCGATGTTGCCGCCGTAGTGCCCCAGGGTGCGAGGCTGCGCGACCGCTGCCGGCAACAGTCCGAGCGCACCGACATGCGTTTGAGCGGTGGCCACACCCACGAGCGGACCATCGGGGCCCTGCGGTCGGACCTCCAGCGTCCGAGAGTCCACGCTCATCACAGCGAAGGACTCGTGATGGAGAAGCCCTAGCCCCGGCCGCGTCCAGGTGTGCGCGAGGGGGTCGGGGTTGATGTCGAGGATCTCGATCCCTACTGTGTCACCACGGCGCACGCCCTCGATGCCGATCGGACCAGTCACCGGAAAGAACCGAGTGGGATCGAGCTCGTCGTAGGAGACCTCCGTGCTGATCTGCCCGCCGGATGAGTCCAGTGTGCGAATGGAGATGGCTCGGCCGAGATCCACGGGCCCAGCCAGCATGGCATCCGGCCGCAGCTCATGAACCCGCTCGTAGTCGCTGAGAGCGTCACTGACGGGTATCACTTGAGAGGCTCGCTGTTGATCTCGACTGCCTTCAGACGGCTGTTCTCCGAGACGTTCCACCTGTCCATGACCTCGTCGTAGACGCCTTCCTCGATGAGGTGCTGGATGGCCGCGGCGACAGCGTCGCGCAGCGCGCTGCTGTCCTTGTGGAAGCCCCAGCCGTAGTTGTTCTTCAGATACCCCTCACCGGGGACGACCTCGATTCCCTTCGCAGTGCCCTGGTCCAGGCTGAACTCCGTGACGATCGGGTTGGCGATGGTCGCCACAGCCCGTCCGGTCGAGAGCCACAGCAACTGGTCGGCGGTGGTGGGAGCGATGAGCACGTTGATGGGATCGGCGCCGCACTCGGTCTGGTACTCATCGAACAGCTCGATCATCATGGAGCCCTCGAGGGTCGAGACGTCCTTACCGCACAGATCGGGGAGATCCTTGATCCCGAGCGGGTTGCCCTCGGCGACGACGATGTTGTTCGCCGAGATGAGGTTGTCTACGAAGTCGATCTGCTCGCGCCGCTGCTCGGTGTCCCACATCGCCTCGCTGAGCATGTCGTGACGCTTGGTGGTGACGCCGGTGATCAGACCGCCGAAGTCGGCGCGCGCCCACTCGTATTCGATGCCGAGGACGGCCGCGACCTCAGCCATGAGGTCAGGGTTGATGCCCACGATCTTGTCGTCATCATCGACGAACTCGTATGGGGCCTGCGACGGGTCGGTGACGACGGAGATCTTGTTGTCAGCCAGGATGTCGTCCGGGAGCAGCTGGCGGATCTCCTCGATCACCTTGCTGTCGTCGACAGACGCAGCGTCCGCGTCGGCGGGCGCTCCAGCGCAAGCGGACAGCGCGAGTCCTGCAACGGTGAGGACAGCCAGAGCCAGGATGCCCCGGCGGGGAGCGAATGAAGACATGGTGGTTCCTTTCGGTAGGGCATGACGATGAAGGCTGGCGGATCGGCGATCGCGGTCCGACAGGCCGACGCGGACATCGGCGGGACAGAAGGGTCAGATCACGCGGCTGAGGAAGCGCTGGGTGCGCTCGTGCCGCGGGTTGTCCAGAACCTGCTCGGGCGGGCCGATCTCAGCGATCACCCCCTGCTCGAGGAAGGCAACCTGGTCGCAGACTTCACGGGCGAAGCCGATCTCATGGGTGACGACGATCATCGTCATTCCTTCCTCGGCGAGGGTGCGCATCACTTCGAGCACCTCGCCGACCGTCTCCGGGTCCAGGGCCGACGTGGGCTCGTCGAAAAGCATCAGCATGGGCTCCATGGCCAGAGCCCGAGCGATGGCGACTCGCTGCTGCTGTCCGCCGGAGAGCGAGTCGGGGTACGCGCCGTGCTTCTCTGTCAGCCCCACCTTCGCGAGCAGGCTCATAGCCCGTTCCTCGACGACGCGCTTGTCCTGGCCCAGCACCTGGACCGGAGCGATGGTGATGTTCTGCAGGACGGTGAGGTGCCCGAACAGATTGAAGCCCTGGAAGACCATTCCGATCTTCGCCCGCCTCTTCGCCACGACCGAGGGCCGCAGCTCGTAGGCCTTGTCTCCGTCGCGGCGATAGGCCACCCGCTCCCCATCTACGAGGATGTCTCCGGAGTCGAACGACTCGAGATCGTT